>Ga0209308_10001277_pt1 | contig 23784 bp, 12 predicted proteins | sample COGITO_mtgs_1204_3_FD_184806 | JGI IMG/M metagenome (GOLD analysis project Ga0209308, IMG submission 184806) | Pelagic marine microbial communities from North Sea - COGITO_mtgs_120405 (SPAdes) (version 2) | ecosystem: Environmental > Aquatic > Marine > Epipelagic ...
CGCGCGCTTCACAAAGGTCGCGGCAGAGGTACGTTTAAAAAGTTACCACTCGCGTTTGAGAGAGAGCGGCGAGAGAGAATTGCGCGAGAGATTCCGTTTTGCATTACTTACGAGAACGTTCGAACATTCGAATTCAAATAGACACGAGAAGAAGTAGTCGCGCGTCGCGCTCGTGCGGGTGCATAGATTTGAAAAAACTCGAAAGTTGCTCTTCTCTGCGCGGTGTCTCTCAGTGCATATAACAGAACAGAATAAATCACAACATGGAGGAAAACGAGGCGAACTTAACGGAGTACGAACTCGAGCGGAAACGAAAGATCGCGCGCAACCAAGCGCTCATCGCGCAACTCGATCTGAAATCGCTCGCGAGCAAAGTCGCGCCTCCGGAAAAGCCGAAGAGAGTTATCGATGCCACGGGTAACGGCGAGAATGCGAATAAGAGAGGGCCGAAAGGCGCGCACGCGAGGAAACGGATGAAACCGCAGAGGTTTTCCAGTCGAGCGGATAAATTGAAAAAGCAGCAACGACTGACGAGTTGGAAAGGGCAACGAATCGGGAGTTTGAGAGCGCGGTTACTCGACGGGAGAGTCGGGGCGAACACGAACGTGGTGACGACTGAAGTCATCGCGCTCGGGAGGTTAGATGCGAAAGAGAAAGAAAGCGATACTGTTGCTGTGGAGGATGGAGGAGGAGAAAATGGGACTCCGCGCGCGTCGTCGACGCCGACGGCGGCGAAAAACGACGGCGGGGCGCACAAGGAGTCCATGCAAACGTCGGATTTTCTCGCGATTAAGTATAACATGTCCATGGGGAAGAGTCACCTTAAAAATGTGCCGCAGCAAAAAAAGAGAGGACGACCGCGATTAGACGAGATGGAGTGGGGAGTTGAACAGAAACCACCGGCGTACGTGATGGCGGAGAACGCTTTGATTCCTCGAAGGTATTTAGCCGAAGGCGAGTATTTTGACGAACCGTACTCCGCGTGGGTGGATGAACATCAAAAGCATCACTTGATTTGGGGAAAAGACGATGCGAGTAAATCTCAAAAGAGCGTGCAAACGGTCGAAGAAGGCGTGGATACGCCGAGTGAAGCTGCGGTTCTTATTTTGGAGGAACTGCAACGGCGCGAATTTGAAAAGTGGGAATCGGAACGCGAGGAAAATTTGAAAACAGCCATCGCTCAAAAAATCGCCGTGAGGGAAGACATGTTAACGGAAGCGTATTATCCGTACGGACGAGACGCGTTACCGTCTCGTTATAAAAACATGAAACCAATCAACTGGTATCAGCAGCAGCAGCAACAACAACAAAGGAACGCTAGTCAAATGAACACGAAGAAAATATCGGCGATTTTCGCAGACCCGACTTCCGAGGAAGCGAGAAAAATGCGATTAAGGCAAGAGCTTGAAAAGTCTGAAACGACGACCAAAATTAATCCCTCGGCGCGTGACTACAGTGGTGTTTTGCAGTGTTCGACGTGTAGTAAATCGTACAAAGACACACCAAAAATGCGCGCAGGACAATTTGAGGGCATGGATCATCTGTGCACGGCGTGCGGATTGTTTTACGCGACGTTTGGAAGAAAGCGACCGATGGAGATGAAAGAGTTTGAGGAGTTGCCAATCAATGTTCAAAAAGAAAAGCACGCCGCGTTCGTAAAGCTAGAGGAAGAGGCTCGACTGAAAGCTATAGAAAAAAGTAAGCAAGAGGCGGCAGAAAACGCGCCGCCACCAGAGTCGGCTACGGCCGCGGCGCCGGCGTCGGCGAACGAAGACGCGAAACCAAAGTTAGTGTTCACGATGAAATCCCCTTCAGCAGGAGGAGAAGGAGAAAATGCACGCACACAGCCTTTATCCAGTGATACCGGTAACATCAATAGCATTAGCACGAATGGAATCGCTGAAGGAATTCAGAAGAAAGAAGTCAAAGCTGAGTTGGGGGAGACGACGAAAGTAGCAGAAGGAGACGCCCCAAAAGTCGTCGTCGGTGGCGAAGAGCAACGCCAGCCTCAACAACAACGTATCAACGAAACTACTGACGTCAAAGATACCGCCACTGCGGTCACAGAAGCCACAAAGCCGTCGCTGAAAATAGTCATGCATCGCTCGCACGCTGCGCCTGATGGCACCAAGGAAGGTGGGGAAAAAGAAGGTGGCGGAGGAGAAGATTCAGGCGCGACTGCGGTTGAAGTTAAGCGAGAAGCAGATGGAAAAGTAGAGGAAACGAAGACGCAAGAAGTGAAGACAACTGTCGTGACGGGCAATTGGATTTCTGCCAAGTTCATTGGTTTAAATCACTGCAGAAGATTGGAATTTGCCGAGCACGTTCAAAAAGCGATTCCTAAAATGGGCGAAATGACGAAACTTCTCACGTTGGTCGGCGCTGGATTGATGACGAAAGATATGGTCGAGGAAGGAGTCCTCCCAGATAAAGACGCAATCTCTCAAATGCAACCGTGGATTGCGCAGTTGAACCCGACGAAGCTTCCAGCGCGATATTTAGTAAACGCGAAGTTTCAGATACTACCACCGGCGTGGTCGAATCCAGATGTCGGTTCCGATGCTTTAATGTTTGCGGCGAACATTGTACACACGACGCCACTCATGATCAATCCGACAAAGTTGAGAAAGTACGAGCCGAAAGATATCGATGGTGATATGCTATTCGGATACGGTCAGTATCACGTGCAAGATTCGTTGATAGCCTTTCGCGACCGCGATGAAGAATGGCAAACTCCCGTTCCCGCTTCGAACGAAAATAATAACGAAATGGATGAAGACGTACAAGACGAGTTGGATGCTATGCGAGACTACAAGGAAACCTTAGAGCGCGAATCGCTCTACGAAGAAGAGTGCGATCGGACGTTATACATTCAAGGTGTCAACAAAGCAATTTCTTCAATTCAAAAGGTCAGATTAAAAGAGTCGCGCGATACCGAACGCATAAAAGAGCGGAATAGACGCGCGAAAGAGCAAGAAAGCGAGAAAAAACGTTTACGAATGCAGATGGCGTTGCAACCAGTCCGGTTCATGACGCCGAGAGAACGCGAGAAGTATTTGCACGAAAAGCAGCGCAAAATAGATGCAAAGAACGGGAAGATACCTTCTGATGAGTCGGGTAAACCGTTATTAAAGGTTACGATGAAGAATCCGGCGGCGAGGCCGGTGAAAGGACGCGCATACACGCCGAAGGAAATTCCTATCATTTGTGGTAAATTAACCGGGGTGCTATTGACGAATGGTCGACCGCGCGTTGATTTGAAGTGTAGAATCGATTGTTCCGGCGAGCAAGTTGGGGTTACGGAATTCGAAAGGAAAGGAGGCTCAAAGAGTAAGAAGTGGAAGAACTCGATAAAAATGAGACTTGACGATGAGATTGATGATTCAACCGGGATCACGCTTGGTCATCACCTGATTAATTCTGGGAAGGAGTTAGACAACAACGGAGAGATCATAAATAAGAAAGTTGCCGTATATCGGTCCTCCGACGATGGATTTCACATTGGAACCATCACGAAATTCCTCGAGAGCTCTGGCGAACATCGCGTCGAGTACGAGAACGGGAAGCCCGAGGAGTTGTATCTATTCTTGATGGATTTGAAATGGGAACCGGAAGTTCTCGATGAAGAAGCAAACGCAGCGGAAGAGGCAAAAGAGCAAGCAAAGTTAAAAGAGGAAGAAGACGAGAAGAAGAAGGAGGAGGAGGAGGAGGAGCAGAAGAAAAAAGAAGAGGAGAAAAAGGAGGAAGAAGAAGAAGAAGAAGAAGAAGAAGAAGAAGATTTTGAAAACTTGTCGGACTTGGAGCTGGTTCAGAAAATCGGAAAGCCAGCCGGTGCGCCTGGAATATCTGGAGCAAAGTATCCCATTTCGATCGGTCCGTTCGAAGTGTACACCATTGATGATATCGGCGTGAGCAAACATAATCCAATGCGCATGTCAGAGCGAAGAAAATGCCTCGAGATTCTAAAAATCGTCCGCGGCGCCGAAGGGAAGGGGAAAGGCGGCGCAAACGCTTCAAAGCGCTTCCTCACAGAAATGTTTGAGCACCTTCCCCAGAAGTCACACCTTCCAGAATATTATAAAATTATTAGGTACCCAATTGACATAGCCACGATCGAATTCTCATTGAAGTCGGGAGTGTACGCCTCGCCGTGGTGGTTCTTCGTTGCCTTGGAGCTCGCGTTTGCAAACGCGCAGAGATACAACGATCCCGCGACTCAAATGTACGCGGACGCAGCGGCGTTGAGAGAATGCATGCATCGTGCTGGAAAAGAACTTTTCGGATCAGATGTTCCGTTCCCTACAGCCGGTGGAGATATCTATGACGACGTCGAAGAACCGAGAGAGTACAGAGAGACTCGCATAGTTCCTTACGAAATCAACGACGAGGAAAATCCGTTTGCGGGAGACGATGTTGTCTATCGTGATCATCGAGAGATTATATCCGATACGTCAGGGTTATATCATCCGCCAGCACAAATTTCTCCAAAAGTCATTCGCGAAGAAATCGAGCGTGAAAAAGCTGCCATCGAAGAATACGGTTACGAAGCCGCGCATGAGCAAGAGAACGAGCAACCTGCAGGCGGTGGCGTAAGAGGTCGGACGAAAATCAGGTACGAGAACAAACCGATGGAAATTCCATCTTTGAAGATCGGTAAATACAAAAAGCGGCGCAGATCGAAGGGGGATACCAACGATGCATCTTCTGAAGAGGAAGAGTATGACTCTGCTGCTTCCGATTCTGATTTCACGGGTAGGAAGAAGAAATCGATCGGTAACGCTACTACGGCTGGAGGTAAAAAGCGTGGTCGTCCTTTTGGAACGAGGAAAAACGGCACAAATGATACTACGATCGTCGCAATCAGTCTGTTAGAGAGATACTCTCAACTTGGAACAAACGATTTTATGGAAAAGATTGAAGCAAGAGGAGGTGGCTCTGGTAAAGAATGGGCGCGAGGCGGTCGAAAAACGGCGGCGTTCACTGCGTACATGCGCAACAAATCGGATATTTTCACGGAAGTCACCAGCGCCGGAGGCGGTATTTGGACTTTAGCGAAAGGAATTTCCGCGGATAAAGCGAGAGAAAAACTTGAACCGCGCCATCTACCGAGCCGTGCGGCGAGAAGACAACGTTCCTCAGGCGCCGAAGGTGACGACGATGACGACGACGATTACGACGAAGAGGAGGAAGAAGACTACGGCAGAGAAGCCAAAGTTTCGAAGAATGCCACCATCGCGCACACAAACGCAGATGGAGGAAGTGCATGGGAATGGAAGAATACCGATGGTACAATGACGCAGAAAGCAACAACCGCGTGCCATTCAGTTCTTCGGGCGATTCGCTCCGCTGTCGAACCGGAAACCAAGCGTCTTCGAAGTGAACTCTTCGAACTCCTTCCTACGCCAAAAGTCCTTCCAGAATACTACAAAGCGATTGCCAATCCCATCGATTTGCGAAGCATAACGAAATGTTTGAGAGAAAATGGTTACCCGACCATCTGGTCATTTCTTCTCGCTATCGAACTGTGCTTCTCGAACGCTCAAAGCTTCAACGAAGAAGATTCACAAATTTACGAAGACGCCGAAGAGATGCGTAAAGTCGGGAACGACGCGCTGAGACAACTCGTGCCTGGCCATCCCGTTCCGGTCAGAGATTCGTGTTACGACATGGCCAGTGCAATTGAGCCACCGTGGGAGAATGTCAAACCAAAATTGACGTTTACCATGAAGCAAAAAGACCAAGACGTCGCCAAAGCTCTCCACGCGCTCCAACCAAGTGGAAAATGCGGAAAGTGTTCCGTTTGCGCGATTAAAAAATCGCCCTCCAAAAGTAAAGGAGCCGCCGCCGCCGCCGCCGAAAAGTGCATCACGAACCGAATGCTTCAAGTCGCGCACGACACCAATTTAGACCTAGCGCTCCTCGCCGCGAAAGGCCAGAACGCCGTCGGCGTCAAGCTCGAAATCTTCTGGCCTGGAGAAGACACGTGGTACTCCGCCGTTATCAAAAGCTTCGACGAATCGACGTGCGAACACGTTTGCGAGTACGTCGACGACGACGTCGAGGAAAAGCTCGCCTTGTGGGATGATTCCAACTGGGAAGAAGGAACGAAACTTAGAATTCCATAATAGTAATACTAAAACATCAGATAATACTACCGGTAGAACACGCAAAGCGTTACTAAATAAAGAGTCTTCTTCTGTGCGTTTTCTTTCGCATTCGTTCTTGGGTTTCCTGGGTGCCCAGATTTTGGATCGATTTTTTTGAATTTCTCCTCAAAAAAAAAAGAGCGGTTCCGGTTCTTTTGAATACCTACTGCTACACGTCACACGACTTACTCGTGATGGGATTCAAAGAGATCTTCTCCGCGCAAAAGAAGAAGCCTCCATCGAAGGAGGATTTGGCGAGTGCGAGTGCGAGTGCTGCTGCTGCTGCGACGACCGCGACAACAACGAGCGCGAAACAGAAGAAGAAAAAGAATAGGAAGACGAAGCAAAACGAAGAAGAAGACAAAGAAGAAGAAGAAGAAGAAGAGAAACGAACGACGAGGACGACGAGGACGGGTGGTCGAGGTAAAAAAGCGCAGCCGTCGTTGCCGACGTTGGACGTGCGCGATGATATCACCTCGAGAAGAGGAGGAAAGACAGCAAGAAGTCCCACGGCGGCGAAACTGGCCGAGATGAAAAGTTCTTTGCACGCGAAAAAGTTGAAGAAGACGAACGAAGAAGAGGAGGAGATGGAAACAGAGAAGAAGGAAGAAGAAGAAGAAGAAGAAGAAGAAGAGGTATTGTTGACGAAACTGTCGCGAAATATGCGCGAACTGAAACGCGCGTTGGACGCGGCGGATACCGTGGAAGATCAAACGGAGCTTTTCGGTAGGTTGAGAGACGTAGAGATCGCGCTGAAAGCGATCGAGGTTTCCGAGGACGTTTTGGCTGCGAGTACGACAGAGAAGGAAAGGTTGAATTCTTTGGACGACGAGGAGTGGAGTCGGAAAAAGTGCACGTATTTCTCAAAGTGCATGATTCGATGCTGGAACGTCGCGGTGGTGAGCGATGCGAAAACGACAAACGTTGGGGCCGCCGTTGTTTCTATAAACGTGCGCGAGAAAGTACTAGAATTGCTCACAGAGGCAAAGAGCGCGTGTGATGTAAACGGCACCATCATCGATGGAGACTTACTGATATCTTTGAGTGGGAAATTAGCGGAGACGTGCTACGAGTGCGCTCGGTTTTCAATGGCAGAGAAGTACTTCAAAAAGGCGTTGGAAGGGACGCGATTTGATTGTGATTTCTCCGAAGACGAGTCTCCTTCGAAAGAAGAGTTGAGAGATCACGAGGAAGATGAAGAAATTTTCTTCTGCAACTTCAAAGTCGCATCGCTACGAGGAGCGAACTTTATTCGCTTGAACGACTTATCGAAAGCGTCTTCGATGTTTGCGAAGTGTGCGAGAACGTTACTGTTCGCAAATGCGATGTCGTCGAGTAGCGAATCAGCGAAAAAGGCACGCATGGTTTCTATATTTTTCGGCGCCTTGGAGAAGTTGGCAAAAGACTTGGAGGATCTCGATATATCGAGCAACGAGGATGGGGATGGCGAACCGACAAAAAGGAAGATGATGGACGTGATTAAAGTAGCCTTGGAGAATTTGATTGAAGTCGCAGAGACGATTGATACATCAGTTTTCCCGCTCGCGACCAAGAAAAATATGCAAACTCGAGCGGCGAAAGTTTGCGTATTCTTAAACGAAGATGCTTCTAAACATCTCAACCTGGTTGAAGATGATGATAAAAAGAAAAGTAAAGATACGATAAGTACGATTGAAGACGCGCAAACGTTACTTCTCTCGGCGCAAACGTCGCTTTTGAACGATGGGAAAGTGGATTATGCAGAAAAATGCGCCCTTCGCGTACTCGGCGAAGATGGCGACGCAAAAGACGAAAGATTTGAGAAGACGAGAACGTTGCGAACGTTCGCTTCCGCTGCGTTTGTACTTGCGCTCGCGACGAAAAACGTTAACGCTGGCATAGAGCGGATTGAGAAACGTTTGAAAGCTATTCAAGCTGTGAAAGACGACGAGTGCAAGTTTGCGCTCATCGCAAGCACGTTCTGGGCAGCGTTTTCAATCACATCTTCAGCATCGTCAACGTCACTAACGAACGAAGAAAACGAATATACCGCAATCAAATACGCCGAGCGATTACTAACTCCTTCTTCGCTCATAACTCAAATATTGACGTCCAGCGATTCGAAGGAGAGCTCGCCTCTGCTCGCCCGAGCTCGCGCCTTGGCGTGGAATTACGCGGTCGATCTCGAACTTATCGCTGAAGCGGCTTATCGAGGGGAAAATGCCAAAAAATTGGCTAAACTCGCGCACGACGCATTTGACAACGTCGTAGCAATCGATAAATTATGCCGCGAAGCAGGGTTTATCTCAGAAAATAAGGAGTCGATTGAATGCCAAAGCTTTCAGAACGACGAAGCAGACGCGCTCAAAACGCGAGCATTTTGTGCTCTGAGCGCGTCGTCTCCTTCTGATGATTCGTCGCTCGCATTGGCTTCTCACGCAGTGCAAGCGCTCGAGGCGCACGAAAGCCGAGAGATGCGTTTGGTTTCAGCATCTACCGCATTACTTCGACTCAAACTTTGCAGAGCAGAGTTGCAAAATTTACGTTGCAAAGAAAAAGACGCCACTCTCCAAGAGGAGGAAAACACCATTACGCAAGGCAAATCTGCTCCTGGTAGCAATAATAAGACGATGATCGTCTCGCGCGTCAAAACTGCATTTCATACGGTTTGTCGGGTTGGAGACCCAAATGCAATCATTTTTGCAGCTTCCGAGCTCGATGCATTGGCAGATGCGGAAATTATCGCCGACGCATTAAGGTCGGCCTGGGACGCGTTGATAACTTTTTGTGAAAAGAAGAAGTTGAACGCACCGCAGCAACAACAACAAAAGACGACGATAGAAAAACAAGACGAAGATAACATAAAAAGTTTGAAAAACGAAGCGATGGTATTTCGTGCGTATCTCGCGCATGCGTGGAGAAGCTTGTCAACTACCGGAACGATGACAACTATCGATCCATCGAAATTTTTCGTAACGTTAGTCTCCGACGTGACGCGCTGGCTGGCGAGAACAGCAAAGATTCCAATGCTCCTGAAAATATTTCCCGAGAGCCTCGTCATAATCGATATTGTTTTCGATTTGGTTGATTTATGCTTACAGCGCGCCTCGAAGGAAAAATCTACATCGTCGTCGTTGTCCTCCTCCTCCTCCTCCTTGATTGATTGCGTCAGACGTCTCTCTTTCGCCGCCGCCCAACTACTCGAACGCGTCCAATCTTCACAAGAATACGACAAAGAAGCGTCTCCGGCATCCAAATTTCGCGCAAGTTGTATGAGTTTAACTTGCTTTCAGATCGCGATTGCTGCCATGCTCGACGGGATGCGCGAAGATGATGAAAAAGCGCTCTCAAAGACGGAAAAAGCGGTTGCTAAGTTTCAAGAGTGCATCGAAAAAGCGAAGGAGGAATACTCAAGTGACGTTGGACAGATGGAAACAATACGCAAATACGAAGACAATTTGATTGCGTACGAGTACGCTGTGCTGAACTTGCAGAACAAGCGAAAAGGTGCAACGTCTTTGAGTGCGGAGGAAGTAAAAGCGTTTTGCAATGGACCGGGTTCGAAAGTTTCCTCTCCGCGAGTATTACTACGATTATGCGAAGACTACCCGGATAACAAAGCAGCCGGTTCCGTAATTAACAACATCATCGTCGAACGCATATTAGAAAGTGCAAACAAGCGAGAAGCTTTTGATGGTATCACGCTAGCTGCTGCCTTTCGCAGACTCTTCGCTGCAGAAGAGCAAAACGAAAAAGCGCTACAACTATTTTCCTTACTCTCTACATTGAAGCCGCCTCAAAGTGGTACGAATACATTGGTATTCCCCACCGCTGAAGCAGAATATTTAGTTTCGTTGGCATTCAATCGAGCAACGCACATGGAAAGATTGGAAGAGCCGGAAAAGGCGTTAACGTGGGTAAAATCCATCGAGAAAGTTATTGAAAAGAAGAAAGACACGGAAGAAGAGGACGAGACCACTTTTCTCTCGAGATCCTTACGTCCGACTTTTGTTGAAATATTGGCCGAGAGGCTTCGAGATGCGGAGGCAGACTTACAAGGAGAGATTGAGGTGAGAGTGTGAACTGTTGAATACACATATTAGAGAGACACAGAGAGAGACGCAAACAACTCTTAAAATACATGCATAAACATACAATCGAAGTGAACTACGTTATTAGCCCTAAGTAACCATCGCTATCCCAACTTTAATCATTTTGGCAAGTTCTACCGCCGCATTCAAATCTAATCCGGAAACGATCAAGCCTTCGGATACCCAAACTTCCGCGTTAGTCCATCCCACTTTTCTTTGTCGAACGACATCTGGGTTTACATTCCTAAGGAAAATCGTCACACCCACAATGTTTTCATCAAATGGTAAAAACTGGACCGTGTATCGATTAACGCAGATCTGGCCGTGGCATTTTGATCCGTTGGTTTTTTTTCTATACACGTCTTCGAATACTTTTAGCTGCGGATCACTATTCGGTAAAAGGTTGAATTCGCGTGGAGGTGCTGGGATAATGGACGACTGATACGAAATCTCGCTCTTGCTCCCATCGTCACCGTTGTCTTTTATTTTCTCCCTACGCTTTCCACCTTTCGGTGCGAACTTGTCGTGAGTTCGCAACGTCGTTACGAACATGTCTCGTTCGATCGCTCTCTTTTCCATGGCATACGAAATTTCTTCGTCGCCAAACTCGGATAAATATAGAGATGTGCGATCGTCGAGCTGCATATGCACTCCCGGAGTCCCGTCTTCACTTTCGATACGTAACAGTGCGCACATTCTGTCCACTTCGCAAACCCATTCCCTTTGATGCAGGTGCTCATGCGCAATTTCAGCGCTCTCGAAACGAATACCGAAACTAAACGTGGTAAATCCAACCGTGCTTGACGTAACGAACACGCAACCTCGCATACCAAAATCTGAGCGACACGGCCAACATCCGAGCAAAGCTTGATCGCCTTCGTGTTTCGAGCTTGCATTGTAAGTCTTAATGACGCGAGCGCAAAGCGAACGCGCAAGAGATTGAGAGCCGCTCCGGACAACATCTCGCGCCCACTCGTCTTTGTCGCCTCTCTGTTTCAGGATGCGAAGTACGTCCATTGAACTCACTCGCTCTCTAGTCTCTTCTTCTTCTGGAACGAGATTTGCAACCTCCATTGTTGGCGTGTACCACAAATCCAAAATCCGGCGAGTGCGTCTTTCTGATTTCTGCACATCTCGAAGGATCCGTGCAGAACCTTCACCGCCGCTTTTCTTTTTGTATTCTGCTTTGAAAAAGTCAGAGACTTCGTCGCAAAGTTGCACGCAACGCGAATGCGTCGATTCCGTAATTTTCGTTCTAGAGGGATCGAAAAAATCGCGGTTCACATCGGAGAAATTTCCAGAATTCTCGCGCGTCAAATCAGCTTTGCTAAACGGGTCAAGTCTTGTACTCAAAACAATTCGTTCGACTGCGTCCAATATCCCAGCATGCAATGCTTTTAACAATATTTTGCCACATCCCGACGACAACGATGTGTGAGCACGGGCGATCTCTGCTTCTATCATGTTCAAGCACCGCGAGGTTGCGAATTTACGTGAATCGTCGTGTGCGTCGAAAATGGCAACCTTCAGATCTCTCGAGACGCGTTGTGAAAAAAGTTCTGCCAGAGCATGGAGCATCTCGTCACGATTCGATTTGAGCTTTTTGTATGCGCTGGATGCGACGTACTGAATTTGCGCGTTCACACTTGAGATGCTTTCCTGATCGATCTCGGCAGTGTTCTCGTGTGCTTCATCATCGTCCTTCTCTTTAGCAATCTTTTTCCAACATCGAGGATACTCTTCCATGAGATTCATAAACCCTTCAAAACACTTATTCGCGTTTGATATTCGCCCGTAAAAGGACCCATCTTCGAACACACTCGATATGCCAACCGACAAGTCTTCATCTCTGGATAATCGCTCGACTTCGCTCTTCCGCGCTCGTTTTATGAGTACTGTGGCGTACAACTTTTGCGCGTCTGAAAATTCCACCAAACTCTCTTTGATCGCGAGAGCGATTTTCTCCGCGTGGAACCTTCTCCTATACTTCGGCTGCATTGAGAAAGCCAATGCCTCATAAGTCTCTGCGCACGCACGCAAAGCGTCTTCACAGGCTGCAGAGTGCATGTCACCGGTGGTGTGGTTCATCGGTATCGGCTTTGGAAAATCGCTGGGACTACCTATACAATGACTCGAAACGAAGCGTTTGAGCTCCTCTGCGGCACATTCCACGGACTCTTGAATGGAAGGATGTACCGCACACTCATACTTTCTGTACGCAGATTTAACAGATTCCGAATAATAACAAGGCACATCTGATGTGCTCGCGTTTAAACCATCACCTTTGCGAGAGAAGAAGGAAAAGCCGCCATTGGGAGGAATCTCTTCTTCGTACGCTTTCGCTAACAGAAAGAGTTCCGTATCGATCGACTTTATAACCTCGTCTTCATACTTTGGATTCAGTCCTTTTTCGCCACATGCATTCAGAGCACCCGCGACTAAATTCAGCGCACGCGATAAGCTTGCTTCAAATGCAAAGAATACCGCATTCGCCTCGCTCGGAAAACGTCCGCGTAACTTTCTGGCGTCACTTTTTGAGTGTTCTATTAAGCTCACAATCAATTTCAAAGTTCCAGAGAGCGTGACGCGACCGATAGCGTCAGAAATGTTCGCATTGAAGCGGTTACGGAATAGATTTATTCCGCATTGACGTGCAATCTTCGAAAGTCTCAAGGAAAGAAAAGTATTCTTAGAAATTCCTCCCAAAGGTTCAGAAACAATCGCCAACATCTCCACGATCAACATCATTTTCTCCTCCCGCGCATTTGATTCCATATCATTCTGGACGTTCTCTATTTTGACACTTTGCGAAACGCCATCATCATCCTCTACATCTTCGTCGTAATCCATATTGTCGAATCCACACGTTTCGAGAGTTCGAACGCACATATCGCGAGTTTCCTTGGCTAGTTTTGTAAAATACACTTTTTCCAATTCGCCGTGCCTCTCCGCTACAATCGCCGCAGCGACGTTCGCCAACGCGTCCCTAAAAGCTTCTGCTATTCTAATATTGATATCTTCTACATATTCGGCTGCACCTTTCCTTTCGTTATCACTATCGTGGTACAAAAGCTTTTCCGGACGCCACTTTTCGAACAGTGCGAACGCCTCGCACACGGCTACTCCAGAACGCGGCACAACATCCTTCTTTTTACAGTGCGTGCGAGCTATATCTCGTAAAACCTCGCCAACAAACGCGCGATAGCTTTCACCGCGACCACAAAGCGCAAAAAATCGCATCGTCGCTATGCCAATTTTCGCGTACTGTAAAATGTCCAAGTCGCCATTCGCCGGTATCAGCGTGAGCAGCCCTTTTTTCGAGAATGCGATGGAATTGTTGCCGTTTTTCCTTTTCTTCTTCTTCTCGTAGGATACGAACGAGTCTACGCTCGCATCGACGGTTCCAATCGAAGTCGTCGCTAGCGTCTCACTGATTGACTCTAAGGCTAAGGTAAGATCACGAGATACACTCTTCAACGACGTATCGCCGATGGAGCCGATTGGAAGGAACACGCGACCAAGTATAGGATAGTTGCGCCTTGGAATGATGGATGCTTTCACCATATTTGTTTCTGTCAATCCAACACCACCAGAAGAATTAGGAACTCTGAAAGAAGGTGGAAATCGATCTGAATCAAATACGCTCCTCCCGAGCTCATCCCTTTCCTCTCTATCCTCAGTAGAAATCAATGCCTCGTTTGCAGATATCTCGTTACCCGCAGCAGTGACGTCAACTACCGCAATTTCGATCGAATGCATTCTATTCGCGACGAAAGACGGCGTCACTGCATTAAATATCGCTTCTTTCATTCCATCTCGCGAATCAAAGGAGGAGTGTGGATACGTCAGCGGCGTCGCTTGTGTTGAAACAAACATTAATATTTTTGCATTGCTTTCGTCATACAGCGTCATCGTCACTTTGACGAGCTTCTTTTCACTCGCGGTAGTATCCTCGGAAGTTCCAACCTTATCGCCTCTCTGCTTCGTTGTCTTCTTATCCTCCGATGCTGCCATTTCTTCTCCCTCGTTATTTGAATTCCCGTCATCATTATCGCTCGCTACGTCGTGGTCAAACTTCTGCTTCTGCTGTTGTTGTTCCTTCTTTGATTTGCGCAAGCCAGCTTTCAAAGCTGCTTTCGAAACCATCCTGGAAAGGCCTTTTAACTTTTTCGGGTTTTCACCAGCTCCATTGTTGCTCCCTATACCACCACCCCTACTACTCATACTATTTCTATTATACTCAACGCCATTAAACTTAAACTTGGAATACTCGCCCGCGTCTGCATACTTGGCGAGCACCGTCACCGCACGAACACCTAATCGCACGACTTTCCTCTCTTCCTCGCCCGCGTATTCTTTCCTCATCCACTCCACGCACCGGTTCATCGCCAATCGTGAGCACCTTTCGTGTTTCTTCCACTCGACCGTCTCCTCACCGGTCCCATTACACGCCATCCGCAATTGCTTCATCTTTCTCATAGCGCGCTCCACCTCGTTGTCGTTATCGCCGTCTTCCGTAAACGCCGTAAACGCCAACGACTCGCACGCCACATCATACGCGCGCCCTTGTATCCCACCTTCGCTCGGAAAAACTTTCTCTCCAGCTACGGACGCCAATAATGTATTCACAGAAGAACTCGAAACGCCAACCGCGGTCGAGGATTGTTCCACGCGCAGCGCCACGTTTGCGATATTTCTCCCGCGGTTATTCAGAGCAATAGGCATCGTCCTCGCCACCAATTCGTTGCTTAAAATTGAAGAAGAAGAAGAAGACGAAGACGAAGACCGCCGCCGCCGCCCGGAGATGGATTCCACCGCACCCTCTCCCATCGTCGTCGCGTTCGATGATTCTTGCAACAACCCCGGCGGTTGCACAACATCATTATTCATCTCTCGTCTCTTTTACTCCTCATCTCGTCTCCTCTTCTTAATGTTGTTGTGTTGTTCTTGCGCGCAAAGTTGTCGTTCGAATTAAATCGCAAAACGCTTTTGATTCGCGTTGTGAAAGATCGAAGATGATGCACGTTTTTCCTCCTCCTGGAATCTCTCTCTCTTTAACGCGTTCGTTGTTCTTCTTCTTCTTCTTCTTGTTTTCCTCTCGTCTTTTCACTCGTTTTGTGTCCAATTCGAAATGGAGAAAAAACGGAGAAAAAACAACACAAAAAGACGCACTCATAGTGAGCAGCTTGGACGACAGTTGCGCAGCGAAAGAAAGAATGTCCGACGACGAGGCAGACGAAAACGACGAGTACCTCTCCCAATTCGTGGTGGCAAAAGTCCTCGAGATTACACAAATCCCGAACAAACAAAGACAACTTAAAAGTGATCAGAGTCGATGCAGGAGGAGGAGGAGAAGACGACGTTTTATCCATCGTGACGAACGCGAAAAACGTCTCGGAAATAGGATTGTTGATAGCGATAGCGAGAGTAGGGGCGACGTTGAAAGATGGGACGGTGATTAAAAAGCAACTGGTTGGTGGGGAAATGAGTTCTGGGATGGTTTTAGACGCGCCGCTGTTGAATTGGAAGAGCGGGAGTCACGGTTTAGCGGCTATTTTACCGTCGGATGAGACGAAACCTATATGGTGGAAAGCGGGGGATAAAGTGCCGAAATCGAGACCGAGGAGCGACGGGTTAGCTGGAAACGACGACGATACTAACGGGAAGAAAGAGGAACCAGTCGTCGATACGATGTTTGCGAGAAAGTTATCAAAAGAAGAGAAGAAAGCGGCTTTGGAAGCGAAGAGAGCGGCGCGAGCGGCGAAGAAAGCCGGAGGAGACGAGTAGGTAGCAGCGTAAATACTTTTAGCAAGCGCAGCGTCTGATCAGTCATCGACTTCTTCTTCTTCTTCTTCTTCTTCTTCTTGCATCATAATCCATTCGGCCATGTCGACGTTTCTGTTTTCCATCGCAACAACGAGCACTTTTTTCTTATCCCACTTCAATCCGTTCGCTCGCATCCATCTCAACGTTTCGAAGTGGTTTCCTCTCGCGCACGCCGTCGCCGCCTTTGCGTCGTGCGGCCAACCCGCGTCAAGCGCAAAACCTAACGCCTCCACGTTTCCAACGCGAGCGATGCTCGCGAACGTTCTTGTTGTCATCGGTACTCCGCACCACTTCGCGTACGCGACGCCTTCTTTACTCGACGCAAACTTGCGAACGCACAGTTTCGCGTATTTCGTTTCGCCGAATTCATTTCGAACGAGCCTGCGTATTCTTTTCGAGCATCTCGAGAATACGGCCACATCTTGATCGTCCAGTTTCGTCAATATTTTCGTCGCGAAGAGGTGTGGGACGTCACCGAGTAAACGCTCCGCCAACGAGAACTCCTCCAACTCCTTTCTTCGAGAAGAAATAGGAGGTAAGAACCGGAAATATTTCTCGCGCAGCTCCTTCTCTTCTCTCTCGATTCTGTGCGCGTCCACGAGAAGATCGATTTCGTCCGGCCCGAGAAACTTCCCGTTGTTGTTCTCTTCGCTCGCGCCGGGGACGTACGTCCTGTTGTGCTTTTCCAAACGATCGATCGCGTCGATGTTTTCCATCATCTTCAGGAATATTTGACTTTTTTTTTCACATTTTTTCAATTTTGAGCGTTTTTTAGAAATTAAGGAAAAACGCCTGAAACGGCATTTTGTATCTAAAAGCCAATTAAAAAATACTACTCGAGAGACGATAATGATGTCCTCCTCCTCCTCGATGCGACGTCCTCTCCGAAACAACAAGAACAACGGGGCGCTTCTTTTCCTCGCGTGTCTTTTAATTTCTCTTGCCGCGGTATCTCTCGGGGTCGTCGGTGCCGAAGATGGGGACGACCAGCAGCAGCAGCAGCAACTGTTATTGGAAGCTGTCCTGTCAACGAACCCTTTTCCTTCTTCTTCGTCCGTGAAGTCATCGATGTCATCAAACCTACCGCTCGGTTCGTCGTCGTGGGCGACGAGGAACGAGGTCGTGGGCGACGACGACGAAATTTTTGAGTACGACGAATTAGGTTTTGATTGGTTGACAGATAACGGTGATGATGGCACGTTTGAAGAAGAAGATGAAGAAGTTCGAGGTTTCGAGAAGACGGAAGAAGGCGTCGACGGGTACGAATGGCTCGGGGAAGAAGAAGAAGAAGAAGAAGAAGAAGAAGAAGAAGAAGAAGAAGAAGAAGAAGAAGAAGAAGAAGAAGAAGAATACAACGGTGAGTACGACGACGAGGACGAGTTCCATCCGACGTATTGGGAAGTCGCCGGCGTGATGGATGAAGACCAGGATTCTACCCCCATCGAATATCCTCCTCTTCCGCTGTTGCGAGGGAAAGAGGCCGACGAGCACGAAATGTGGGCGTCGTTTCCGACTTTTTTCAAGTCCACAGAAACACACGTTACGTACGTTATACCGAACGATATTCGTCCTCACATTGAGTCTGTTGTTCGGCGCGAAATTTTGAAAGTGCTGTATCTTGGTCTCACCATGTTCGTGCTCGTCGTTTTCGTGCTCGACACGTGCTGCGGAGGCGTTTTTAACGAAAGCTCTCCCAACACCGAAAGAGAGCTTGAGCGTAATTTTGACAGAGACGAGGAGGAGCGCGGACATTGGGAAAAACTTCACGATCGCTTCGAACAACCTTTATATTTTGATACAGAGTATAAAACGTTTCGAGAATTCCCGCCGCCGACGCCGCCGCCGACGAACGCGAAGCAGGCAGCGACGCAAACGTCGACCGTTTCTCGCGTCGTGTAAAAACAACGGCAACAATACAAACATCAACAACCAACTTAGACGAATCTCGCGGGCTGTACATATAGGCGAACAACAGAGTTGGAATAACAAACAAATCAAACAAATCTCATCACATAATAATGATAAAAAAGCACATAGTATTACACGCATCTAAGCTTTGGCTCTTCGTTCAACAGCCTCTCCGCGATGAACATATCCTCCGGCGTCGTCACTTTGATGTTATAATAACTCCCCTCCGTAATTTGCACTCTCTTCCCCAAATGTTCGACGACCGAAACGTCGTCCGTTACCTCCAACCCGTTCTCCTTCACGTACTGAAACCCCTCCTTCAACAAATTCGGTTCTATAACCTGCGGCGTTTGCATCTCCCACAACAAACTCCTATCCAACGTCTTATCAATGCTCCCATCTTTATTCGCTTGCTTAATCGTCGCTTTACACTTCACCGCCAACACCGCCGCGCCAAACTTCGCGCCGTCCTCGAAACATCTCCTCGCGTCCTCCAAATCCGTCAACGGCCTCGCGCTATCGTGTATGGCTAACAACTTCGTCTCTTTTCTCGCTTTCGTTATCCCGTTATACACTGAATCTTGCCTTTCCGCGCCTGGTCGTGCAATCACTAAAGGTTTCGAAATCTTCTCAGAAGTAAACACGTCGTCGTACTCTTCGTTACACACGACTACGATTTCTCCGATTTCCCTCATGGTGGCGAATTTTCTCAGCGAGTACACCGCGATAGGCACATCGAGTAAAGGCAAGTATTGTTTCGGCATGTTCGCGCCCATTCGTTTCCCGACGCCGCCGGCGAGGAGGACCAAGGTGACTGAATTGTCTTCAACATTATTCGCATCGGTTGAAGAGGCGTTCGGTTTGAAGGCTTTCATCGAACCACCCGCGCGATATCCGAAACCGATTGGTTTCCTTCCACTCGACGGGGAGACCTTGGACGGGAAAGAAGAACTGTGTTTGCACATCGCGATATTAATACTCATCGTCGTCATCGCAAAATAAAGATACCAGTCAGACTCCTCGCGATACACACCCAAGGTTGGTTTTGACTATATACTGAGCGTGCGTCGCGCGTAAAGAAAACAAACTCGCGACGAAACCCGGCGAACGATGATGCAAAAAGTGGAGAAAAGTTTTTCCATTTTATCCACTTTTGAGCATCGAGATGTCGTTGATGTCGAGAACAACAATGACAACAACAACAACACCATCATCATCATCGACGAGAGCAGCAATAATAGCAAAAAGAATGCGTTCGTGCTCTTCGTCTTCGAGCAACAAAAGCGATGGAGGATGTTTTGAAACTCACAGATCGCGACGACATCGTTTTCGTCAACATCATCATCGTCATCATCATCCAACGGCGGACAGAGGAGAAACGAGACTAGGAGTGAGAACAAAAGCATCGTCGTCATCACCGTCGTCGTCTCCGAAACCAAACCCGAACCAGATGCTGATATACGTCCCCCCGCACCCTTTGTTAAAGCACTGGCTCGCGGTCGCGAGAAACGCGGCGTCTCCGTCCGCGCTTTTTCGATCCGCCATGGCGGAGATTGGGAAAATTTTACTCTACGAACTCAGCCGAGACTGGTTGGAGACGTACGAGGCGCAAGTGCAAGGCCCGCTCGCGGTGGCGAACGTGGAAGTGGTCGACCCGACGAAACCGATATCGATCGTGCCAATATTGAGAGCCGGGTTGACTTTGGTGGAGAAAGCGCACGAGGTTTTACCGACGACGAAAACGTACCATCTCGGGTACGCGCGAGACGAGAAAACGTTAGAGGCGACGAAGTATTTGGACAAGTTACCCAAAGCCGGGTTCTCGAAGGAAGATAAGGTTTTGATTTCGGATCCGATGTTAGCGACTGGAGGGACAATAGTCAGAGCCGTTCGAGACGTTCTGGATAAAGGCGCGGACGTGAAGAACGTGCGAGTGATGTGTTGCGTCGCCGCGCCGCCGGCGCTGACAAAGTTGAGCGAAACCTTTCCCGGATTGGTCGTGTACGCCGCCATGATCGACGAGAATATCACCGAGGAAGGATTCATCCTCCCCGGGTTAGGGGATGCCGGAGATAGAGCGTTTGGAACCACTGATGATTAATTCATGTGAAAGAGAAGAAGAGTTGGGTTGTTGTGAGTAGTAAAACCGTTTCAATCGTCATCCATCATCGTCACGTCGCTTTCTTCCTCTCGTAAAGCCGCCGTCAAGTCTTCATTCTTCTTTGTCTTCTTCTTCTTTGTCTTCCGCTTTGTGTGTGACTCCTACGAATACATTCAGCGAAGAGTACTACGCGATGCCTCTCAACAATCTCGGTAAAACGGACTACGTGCGTTTCACCGGCAGCAGAAACCTTCGCCACCGTTTGGTGTGCGCGACGTTGACGAGTCGCGCGGTTCGCATCGACGACATTCGCGCGCAGGGAACGTCGAACCCGGGTCTCAGAGAGTACGAGGCTTCATTGTTACGCCTTTTGGACAAGATAACGAACGGGTCAGAAATCATTATTAACGAATCCGGGACGAGTTTGAAGTACAAACCCGGGGTTATCGTCGGCGGGAAACGATTGACGCACGATTGCGGTTTGGGGAGAGGTTTGGGGTACTATGTAGAGGCGTTGTGCGCGATTGGGATTTTCGGGAAGAAACCGATGGAAATAACCTTGTTTGGTTTGACCAACGACGACGAGGAGGTGAGCGTGGATACGTTTCGGACGGTGACGTTGCCGATGTTGAAGAAACGGTTCGGATGCGACGACGGGTTGAGTTTGCACGTCGCCAAGAGAGGGTGTCCGCCGGACGGCGGCGGCGAGGTGAAGTTGTCGTTTCCAATCGCGAAAGAGTTACCCGGGGGAATCGATTGGGTTACCGAAGGGTTGGTTAAACGAGTCAGAGGCGTCGCCTTTACGGCGAGGATTCCACCGCAAATGGCGAATAGATTAGTCGATGGCGCCCGAGGCGTTTTGAATAATTTTTTACCGGACGTGTATATTTTCACCGACCATCACAACGGGAAGGAAGGAGGAAACTCGCCGGCGTATGGGATATCGTTAGTCGCGGAGACGACGGAAGGGTGCGTTTTAGGGAGCGATTGTTCGAGCGCGAGCACCAGAAAGGAGCGAGAGAAGGAAGAAGACGAAGGGCGGTTGTTGTTGGATCATCGGGGCGGTACGAATACTAAAGACCACGAAGAAAACGCCGAGGAAGAAGATCAATCGCAAAAAACCCCGGAAGATTACGGTCGCGAATGCGCCGAAGCGCTCGTTTCCGAAATCCAACGCGGCGGCGTCTGCGACTCTTCCCACCAAGCTTTAGTTTTAACCTTATTAGCGTGCTCTCCAGACCAAATATGCCGCGTGCGTTTAGGCCAACTCACGCCGAGAAGTATTCAGTGCTTGCGCACCATCCGCGCGTTTTTCGGGGTCACGTTTAACATCCAGCCGGAACCGGAAAGTGGGACCGTGTTCTTGAGTTGCGTCGGTGCCGGGATGCGAAACGTTGCCAAGAGAGCCACGTAATAGTTATATATATATATATGTGAGTACTCTCGTAATAAGGATGGGGAAGCTTCTTCGGCACCAAACCCCTAATAAACTGTTAGACCGTGTTATAAAAGCGCGAAGGCGACCACACTCGCAGAAATCAGACCGAGGAGACCGTTGAGTGTAATTCCGGAGGATGCGACCCAAGAGATTTTGATTGTATCACACGAACTCGCAGGACCAGTGACGGTGTTGTTGCACAGGAATTTGTCTTGGAACGCCGTAGCTCCATCAAACATGTCAGTTTGTGCCGTCGTCGCCGCCGTCCCAGTCCACGAGGAAATGTCTTGGTTGAACGCAGAAGCGTACCAAAACATTCGTTCCATATCAGTCACTTGCGCTGTGTTCCAACTCCCGATGTCTTGGTTGAACGCAGAAGCGGAACTAAACATTTGTTCCATATCAGTCACTTTTTCTGTATTCCAACTCCCAATGTCTTGGTTGAACGCAGAAGCGGACCTAAACATAAATCCCATATCAGTCACTTTTTCTGTATTCCAACTCCCAATGTCTTGGTTGAACGCAGAAGCGGAACTAAACATAAAAGACATAGTAGTCACTTGCGCTGTGTTCCAACTCCCAATGTCTTGGTTGAACGCAGAAGCGGAACCAAACATAGCTCCCATATCAGTCACTTGCGCTGTGTTCCAATTCCCAATGTCTTGGTTGAACGCAGAAGCGGAACCAAACATAGCTCCCATATCAGTCACTTGCGCTGTGTTCCAATTCCCAATGTCGTGGTTGAACGCAGAAGCACCTCCAAACATAAAAGCCATATCAGTCACTTGCGCTGTGTTCCAACTCCCAATGTCTCGGTTGAACGCAGATGCACCATCAAACATAAAAGACATATCAGTCACTTTTTCTGTATTCCAACTCCAAATGTTCCGGTTGAACGCAGAAGCGTAATTAAACATACCTCTCATATTAGTCACTTGCGCTGTGTTCCAATTCCCAATGTCTCGGTTGAACGCAGAAGCGGAACTAAACATAAATCCCATATCAGTCACTTGCGCTGTGTTCCAATTCCAAATGTTTTGGTTGAACGCAGAAGCGGAACTAAACATAGCTCTCATATTAGTCACTTGCGCTGTGTTCCAATTCCCAATGTCACCGTTGAAAGTACTTTTACCGCGAAAGCCTTGAGAAGCACTTCCAGTCCATCCACTCATATCGGTTACCAAACTCACATCCCAATCAGGCATTGACCCATACTCACTAGAGGAACATAAACCATCAACTGGGTTCGTTCCTAAACACGTCTCAATAGCCGAATGAAAATTACTATCAGTTATTTGTGTGACAGCGAGTGCCTTTTCTAGCGTTCCTATCACTGCGAAAACAAGTAATAACAAACCCTTTCTGTTTATCTCTATCATTTCACCAACTAACGAAGAACAGTGAGAGCAAGGAGTTTCTTTTGCCTTTGAGCTTTTTTTGTTCGCCATCTTCTAAAAACCAAAAAAAAGAGAACGGAAACAAAAGTTAGATACCAAAAACAAAAGAAAACAACGACCTCAACACACACACCCGCGCTCCCGTAAACCCCCGCGACCCCATTAACTCCGAGAAGACGCTTCTTTCACGAACTCAACGAACTTACGCGACAAACGAACCCCCCACCCGCAACTTATACTAACGTCCGCAACTTCGGGAACTTTTCGCGACTTTTGGAAAAAAAACGACGACGACGACGACGATTAAAATCCTACTTTCTTTTCTTTACTTACGAGTGTTGCCGAAGGCGACTTTCGTTGATTAAGAGAAATAACGGAGTAGACGAAGTGTTGATACTTCTTTTTACCGCGTTAGGGCACGAGTACTTGTTTGAAAGTTCCGTCGCGCGCGTTTAAAAGTGAGGTTATTTATTCGGGAAAGATTCTAATTGTCGAAGAGACACACGACAAAAAGAAGGAGGAGGTCAACCAAAAAATGTGCGAGCGCGAGCGTTCATCGGGTTTTTTGTCAATTATCTGCTTTTTTTCGAATCCATCGAGCGAGAAACGAAACGCTTTCTCCTTCAGTTCGCAAGAAAGAAAGACCGCAGAAAACAACGACCATATAAGTCGCGTTACGTGAAGAAGAGGAGAAAGAATATCCAATTTGTTGCTTCTTATTACTTCGTATAACGCTTTCATAGAATACTACCACTAATAAGAATAACAAAGAACGAGCAGAACCCGAGCAGTGCGAGAAGACGCTTTCTTCGAGCAAAGAGAGAGAGAGAGAGAAGCGCTTTTTGTTCTCGCGATATAAAAGCGCGCGTTGTGTCCTCATCGCATCATCACGGAAGCG
>Ga0209308_10001284_pt1 | contig 23735 bp, 27 predicted proteins | sample COGITO_mtgs_1204_3_FD_184806 | JGI IMG/M metagenome (GOLD analysis project Ga0209308, IMG submission 184806) | Pelagic marine microbial communities from North Sea - COGITO_mtgs_120405 (SPAdes) (version 2) | ecosystem: Environmental > Aquatic > Marine > Epipelagic ...
CAATATTACGAACCTGTGTAATCCCCCGACGATGATCATTAGTATCAATAACTTTGTGATAGTAGATGCGTCCATCAACATACCAGCGCCTAAAGATATCATGGCCCTTAACATTAAAATCTAATAGACGAAGAACTTCGTTGAACTCATCACGAATTCTTTTCTTAATCTTCTCTGGATAGGGTAGATTGTCTAGTGTGATTTGTACTGCAACATCATTCGTATTTGCTACAATTGATTCGTTTACAATATCCTCAACTGCGGCATCACACTCTGATTGTAATGCAATATCTCTGTACCTTCTAATAAGGTCAAGGTCTGACCTTTCACGACCGTCTGTATTGAGTACAGACGATACAAAACCACCGCCAGCAACGTCAATTGTGCCGTCATCAGGAGTAGGGGTGGTGAATGTTTTCTCACCACCCTCTACTTCTTTGGTTGCTCTTTGAATTTGGAACCCAAAAAGTTGTGCCATAATATCTCCTACTATTGTCTTCTATTTAGTAGGTTTAAATTAGAAGTTCACGCCGGAAGCTTCAAAGTGTTGATATCTCCATGTTACTTCAAACTCTTCAATCGCATCTGATGTATCAGATGTTAATTCGATTGCAGAAATTGTCATTGGCCATGCACTTCTAAAGATATATGTCTTTAGCACTGTATCGTCACGATCAAGTTGTTCCACTGTGAGGTCTGTCTGATAATCAGCAGGAGCAACAACACCAGTATTATCTGCAAGATCGTTGATACCGTTACTCCAACGTTCCATCGCATTGCGGATCATGAAGTCTGTGTCATTCATGAACGTAGTTGTCCATGTTTCATCAAACGTTCTATCACCAGCAATATAGATGTTCCTACCTCTGAATGGAATTGCAATCTCACCCAAAGTTTGTGCAGGAAGGTTGGAAGCACGAACTATAAATGAGGTTCTACGAACATCAAGTCCAATTGCAATGCCAGGTGGTGGGGTGACCGTTACACGAAACTGGTTCGCACGAGCACCACCACCGATTAGGTTAGCCTTAAAATCGTCAATATTAGCCATGATTAACCTCCTACCTCACTAAACGATACGCCCGTTCTTACGGCAATAAAGTTCAGTGTAATAAAGTTAATGGAACGAGCAGGTTTGATGAAGATATCACCAATAAACTCGTTACGGTCAATCACCTCTCCAGTGTTGTTTGTTGCGTCACAAATTACACTGAAGTCGGTAATACCTCTACGACCTTGGACATCACGAAGGAAAGGTTCAACTAGGTTACGGAACTGTGCCCGAGTAAACTCATCGTTGAATTCGAAGAGTTGGAACTTAGCAGCAGTTGCGATTGCCTTCTCAAGAACCAAGAATAGACGACGCACGTTAATGCGGTCAAATGCACTTGGTTTTGAAAGTGCAGTCTTATCACCGAATAGAACCACACCTTGGCCGGGGAAGTCCGTTACAGGATTAACTCTTGCACGGTATAGACGATCTCTCTCTGCCTTCGTTGGATTGAAGGAGAGTTTGATTGCACCACGAACATTACCACGGTTGAAACCAGCGGGTGAGAACCAAGGGTCTGCAACACCATCTGTGTATGCACAAAGACCAGCAGTATCACCATTCAATGGAACGAATCGATACACGTCATTATACTTATCGTAGATGTATTTGTATCCACTGTCGAACACCATGTAAGATGATGATGGGCAAAGGTCAAATGCATCAATCACATTGTCTGCCTGTGTGATGTTAGATGCAACATTCACTGTAGCAGCACGATATGGTGATACGAAACCAACACAGTCTTTTCTCAACTCAACTAGGTCTGTGATCATAGTCACATGAGTGTCCTGTGCAGCGGCAGTATCTCCAACAGCAGAACTTGGACCACCTAGAACTAGGTTAATGTCAAGTGATTCGGTGTCTGCAAAATTGTCGTATGCAAGAGCAATTTCACCAGCGGTTACTGCATAGTCGTCTGTGCCACCCGCAAGAGTGACCACAACAGGCGCATTCACAGCAGTGTATGCTGCTGTAACATCTGTACCCCAGTTTGTACCAGCAGATGTGTGATCCATCCAGTAAATAAAGTTAGACTGACGGTAAATAACGTCTGGATAGTAGTTACCACCACCCTGTGCAGTCTTTGCAACAGGGTTCTTAGACATGTTGGCAAACACTTCAATGATACCGTTTGTGCGGTTACCAGCAACGTCTACGTCGAAACCAGTAATGTCACCAGTTGTGTCATAAACACAAACATGGAGTTCATCACCAGTACCACGTCCGTTTGCAGTGGCCCAATCTGATGTGCCGGGAGCACCATCAAATAGGTCATAGAAACGCCAACGTCTACGAATGAAACTGTTATCGGGGATGATTGCTTTAACACCAGCACTGTTTGGATCGTCTTTCAGACGAACTGTAAGGTCATTTGTAGAAATTGCAGTAATTTCATACTCGTTTCCTTCATCACCAGTATTGAATGCGAATGCTGTTGCGTCTGAAGATGCATCTACACTTGAGAAGGAAATAAGATCACCAACACTAAAGGCAGTACCGTCATCAACACCGATTGTTGTTGAACCAGCAGCATCTTCACCAGTTGTCTGGTTAGAAGAACCAAGGTTCTGTTCGTATGCAGTAGCATTACCGCAGATGGAAACGCCAATACCATTTCCGTGAGTACCAGCAGTTCTTGCAGCCCACTCACCGACAGAACCCGATCCAGTAGAATATGATGCAATATAATGGTCTGTGTCCCGAATAAGGACCGCAGAACCAGTTGCAACAGCGTTTACAATACCTGATTCTGCACGGACTACTCGTAGTGCATCTCCATATTGTAGAAAGCTTGATGCAGTAAACCAAAATTCAAAATTTGAACCATTAGGTTTACCAAATACTTGTATCAATTCCTGTTCAGATGAGATTGCTGTTACAGTAGAAACTGGACCCTTTTCAAAAGGACCGGCAATCGCACCGATAGAAGTTGATACAGCGGGAACGACATTCGTAAGATCAATTTCTCTTACATGAACGCCAGGTGAAACTAGAAATCCCATTGTTTTACTCCTTAGTTAAAGAGTTGTTATTCTCTAAAGATATTTATAAAAAAGTAGTTTTGCAGAACATCAATTTATAAGTGTTATATCATATAAATAACATTATGAATGAACATTACGAAAAATACAAAGATACCATCAAAAAGGTATCTAGGAGAAACTACCAGAAGCGTAAGATACTTCTGGAAGAGTTTCTAGTTGATAAATCATGTAGACACTGTGGTGAGTCTGAACATGTGTGTCTCAAGTTCTATCCTCATGATGCAGAGATACGCAAGGTATCAAAGAGAGTTGGGACAAGTGATGATAGCCGAAAAGAAGTCTTTCATCTCATAGACCAATCCGTTATCCTCTGTTATAACTGTTATATTAAGAAACACCACGATTTAATCGAATTTATTTAACCTATATATAATAGTAAATGATTTGAGTCATAAAGGAGTATTATTATGAAATCATTAATTTGTGGGGTATTTACCCTACTACTATGCATGTCTTCAGTTCATGCATCAACACCCGCAAAATTTATTGTAGATACTGGACCCTTTGGGGTGCATAGTTGGTTTCTGAAAGGCATCAAAGACGGTGCATTTTCTAAACGTGGATTAGATATTGAATTTGTAGGAAAGGCCCCGGCAGTATTAAAACTGGTCTTGCTATCGCAACTGGAAGAGCAGATATTGGATATCATGACTATAGTGGTGTAGTTCTTGTCAATAGTAAATCAACTGACCCTAAAGTTTTAACAATCCTTGTCGTTGATGACAAGGCACAAAATGGAGTGATTGCACTTAAATCATCGGGTATTAAGACATTCGATGATCTAAATGGACGTAAACTTGGTAGTCATCCCACTAGTTTCATCGTTAAGACCTTACCCATAGTAACACAGTCTAAATGGATAGATGTTACTATGCAGATGCCTGCGCGGTCGCCTGCACTGGTTTCTGGGCATGTGGATGCAATCACCGCATTTACAACAACCTCAATTTTCAATTTGGAAAAGTCAGGAGTTGGTATTGACAAATTAAATATTATTAAACTTAGTGACCACTTTCCAATGGCAGTAAGTCGAGTAATTACTGTAAATGCAAACTGGGCAGAAAAAAATCCACATGCAGTAAAAGTTCTTCGTGAGGTATCACGTCAATTACTGAACGATTTTATTAAAAATCCTGATGCAAGTGTGTCTGCATTGGAAGGTCCAATTGTATCTACAGATAAAAAGGTGAATACTGAAATCAGAAGGGCTCAATACAGTATTGACGAACTTGTTAATACACCATTTGTAAAGAAGAATGGAATTAGTAATCCTAGTGCAGTTGGTCCTCGTTTGAGTGAATTCACAACCCTTCTGGTAGAAAAAATGAATTTACCAACTCGTCATCCAGATAACAAGTATTTTGATTTAGGTAAATGAAACACGTACTTGTAACTATTTCCGTAGTTGTACTCACATGGGAATTATTGATAAGGGGTGAATATATTCCTGGCTTATGGGATATATTCACCACCTTCTTTGCGTTATCAGTTAATCCAGATTTTCTTTATAACCTATGGACTAGTCTGTGGAGACTTGTTGTAGGTTGGTCAATTGGAATGTTAATTGGAACCACTATTGGTGTCTTCATGGGTACTAATATCCATGTGAAGAAACTTGTAATGCCATTAGTGAGTTGTTTATTTCCTATTCCAAAAATCGCACTACTACCTCTGTTCATAGTTCTTCTAGGAATAGGAGAATTAAGCAAGATAACAACTATCTTCATCGGTGCATTTTTTCCCAGTATATTGAACGCATATAATTCTATTATAAGGACACCCACCATCTATGTGGAAGCATCTCGTTCTTGTGGTGGTGGTTACTGGTTCACGTTACGAAAAATAATTTTACCATATAGTACGCCAACAATAATCTCAGGATTTAGAACAAGTGGTAGTTTGTCATTGGTGTTATTGGTTGCGGCAGAAATGTTAGGTTCAAATTATGGTTTAGGAAACTGGATATTCATAACTGGTGGAGAAATGGATTTTGCAGAAATGTTTGCTGGAATAATCTGGCTCAGTATAATTGGTTTAGGAATTGGTTGGGGTACAGAGTTTTTGAAACGTAGATTTTGTCATTGGAGTACACATAATGAGGGTGTTTGACTACCAACTTCCAGAACTATCTCTTATGATAGGAGCCCAACGAGTTCCATACTCATCTACCATCTCACCAATATTCTCGTCCTCTAATCCATTCACAACAAAACCAAACGGAGCCATATCCTGTTCCAGTGAGTCTTGTTGTTCTCTCATCATGGTCATACGAATATCACTGTCAGTAAGTTCCTTAAAATACTGTTGGTCTGTCATCCATGAAAAAATAAATAGACACGCAACTAAGTCATCATTACACCCATCATCTGCTTCGTATGAATGTCCTTTCACAATAAAGGTAGACAACTCATTGATAACATCATAGTCCTCTACAATAAGTTTATTGTCCTCAACCATTTGTTTGAGATTAGAACACCCAATCTTCTTAACTGCCTTCGTTGTTCTTACACCCAACTGAGCCCTACCACCAGAGAAACCTCCACCAAGAACCTGTCCCGCACGTCCTCGCATCGATGCCATAATTAGGTTGTCATACTCTAGGTCAAACTGCATTGCGTTTGCGACCTGTTCACCGATATCGTTCACCTCAATCAACACGAATGCCTGATTGTATGCCCTTGCAACATCGTATATCTTTGAGGGAAAGATGAGAGGTTTCAGTTCGTTGTCTCTAAACTTTGCAACCAACTTGTACGGCATCTGTGTAACATCAAACACACAGAATGCAGAATAGTCGTTTGAAGTACCTCTAGAAACGTCAGCGGTGAGGACGTAGGTGTGTCCTTCCTGTGGAGGTATGTGAACATCCAACCCTGCATTAGACTGTTTGGGTTCTCTGTAAGTCATTGTGCGAAGTTTTGAAGGTGTAATAAGAGTATCGATAGAACCAAGAAACTCACACTCAAACTCTGTGTTAAACTGTGCCTCTGATGTGTTCTTAATTGTCTCTGCTTTCCACGCCTCGTCTCTACCAGGCACTTCTGACCAGTGAACCTCAATAGGAACATATGTGTTACGTCCCTCTTCTGCATCCACCCACAACTTGTAGAACATATTCATACCATGTGGTGTAGAAACAATCATCACCTTCGTTGACTTACCAGATGAAATCGTAGGATACACAGAACTGAAGAACTGTTCTGCTACGTTAGCAGGAACGTATGCAAACTCATCAAGAAAAATAATATTATATGAACCACCACGAACAGCACTAGCCGAAGTGGAACTTGCAAGAATTTTAGAACCATTCTCTAACTCCAAGGAACCTTTGTTCCATGCCATGACACCTTGTTGCAACCACTTGGGTAGATGTTCGTATGCCAACTGCAAACGACCAAGAAGGTCACGAGCAGTTGCTGCCTTGTTCGCAAGGATTGCAACGTTCACACTATCGTTAAACAGAACGTAATGTAAAAGGTATGAGATAATTGTTGTGGACTTACCAGACTGTCTAGGAAGTTTGCAGATGGTAAAACGATTACTATGGAAGGTTCCCACCATCTCCTTCTGAAAATCATACATCTTAAACGGCACCAGTCCCTCGTCAAGAGAAACAATCTTGACGTAGTTCTGAATGAAATACAGGGGGTCTTCCATGCATTTCTGATATTCTTGAAGTTCTTCTTTCGTCCAAGACTGTGCAACGTTAGCCCGTTTGAGATTTGGGTTTCCTAGATAGACTTCTTCAGTCATTGTCTATTTTTCCAAAAATGCGTTCCATAATAATGATCATTTGTATATGGAGTTTTCTGTCCATATCCTTGATTTGCCTTGTAAATTTTTGTGCCATCGTCATCATATTCCCAGACTCTTTCATCGGGATTATGACTCTGTATTGGACCTTCTTTTATATCATTATTTTGCATGTTTCTATTTATATATCAAATTATTTGTTAGTTCTAAAGATCACATCCCAAAAAGGTGTGTGTAAACCGAAATTTACATTCAATCTTGTGTGGTGAGTCAGATGCCATTTTCCTGCTGCTATAAATGGAACATTAAATTTAGGGTTATGTTCTATAATCTCAACAATTAGAGCAGACCATAACCAATACATTACTAGTATCCACCACTGTCCGGTTATGATACTATAAAGTATGGTTGGTATGACTTCTGTTAACCACAGATCAACGGTGCTTTTCCATGTGTCTTCAATTAAAAATATATCTGTCCAACTCCAACCTGTCGGATTCTCTAATCCGTTATTCCAATTTTCAGTAATGTATCTATGATGACCTGAATGAAAATAGTTAGTCCATTCCGTAATATGAACTATTCTATGTAACCAATAGATAAAAAATGTCCAAACCAAATAATGAAAAAAATATTCCATCGGAATCCTCTATACTAATCTGAACGCACAAATGTTCCATTTTCATATACAATCTTATTTATAATGGGGGTTATAGAGTCAGGTCGATAATGTGGCCATTTTTTCCAAATTTTAGGCACTGAACCTTCTGGTATTTTTTGCAAAAAATAGTCCTCGTCTTTATCATATTCGTAAATAATTTTTTTCATTGGCCACTTGTATGTATTCCATGTTCCGTTGTGACCAGCACTTGGATTCATTAACGACCAAAGATCAAAATAATCTGTAGTGAAAAAAGAATACTCTAAATTATAAACAGATGGGTCTTCAAGGAATCTAGGAGATATGTATATTTGTGATAAATCATCTATTATTTTTGACATCCACCAAAAGAACTCCCAAATTGTTTCTGGTTTATATGGCGATATTTCAATATGATTATTAACAACTTCTAACGTATCAGGATTTGAGATTATATTCACCCAGTGATCGTCTTTGATTTCGAATAATGTTTCTAAGTCTATTGAGTGAGGTAATGCTAAAAATAATTCATTTCCACCACCACCATTTACATTTATGGTTTCACCACTCCATATTTCAGGATTTCTCCACGGATGATTTGTTGATGAATGCCATTGCAATTTAACTTTCTTATTCACCAACAAATCATAAAAACGAGGATTTTCTTGCACACTATCCGTTGACAGATAAACTATAAGGTTTGTATTCAGTCTTCTAGTTTTTAGAAGACTTACCAATGCACATGTGCTGTCTATACCACCAGACCACCATAATCGTATTGGTTTACCAATATCCCACAACTCTACAGCCCTGCGACTAGTCAACTCTTCGAAGGTTGGTGTAAAATTTGTAGGAATTTCTGGAAATGGATTGTCAACTAAATCAAAATAATTATCAAACCCAAACCTAAAACGAGGAGAGTGTAACGCACAAAAAGATGCTAATTTATATTCTGTTCTGTCACTTATTTCTGGAAAAGAATTTAGATGATAATAAAGAACTTTACTCACTTTTACCCTTTAACATTTTTTGTAACTCAGCGGTGCTACCAACAAACAAAGCATTTGTTACATTCTTAGGTCCGTGGTCTGGAACCTCTTTGAGTTTTTTCATTTTCTCTTGAAGTTCACCAAGTTTCTCAGTAACATCAGCAACCTGTTTGATGAGGTTTCCGGCAACTTCATACGCTCGTGGATGTTCCGATTCTCTGGCAAGTTCCAGTATTCCTTCCACTGCATCCGTTCCTCTTTCGACCAGATTGTAGAAGTTTCGTCTTTGGTATTCATAGTCATTTTCTACGTCATCTCCATTACTAGGCATAACAATTTCTTTTTTTTCTACGACAACCTCTTGGGGAACAACCTTGTTGATGACCCCAAGTGCTTTCTCTATTTCAATTTCTGTTGACATAACCTATTATTTATGCGGGAATTTTTATTCCTCTATCCTGTAAATATTTTTTTTGAAAAACTTTAGGTGTTTGATTTTTAATCCATGGCATAACATGTAACCATTCTTGTGCAAACTTTTTATCATAAAATGCATTTCTATTCTCAATTCCATAGGCCAATGACAAAGTTTCAAACAGGTCAAGTAAACGTCTTGATTGTCCTCCATAAAAGTGTTGCCACGGAAATACTGTTGATAAATCCTCAGGCCAGATAGAAAAACCAGCTGGATTTTTATTCATAATGCCGTTGTACCTCAACGAATGCCCAGTCGGTAACGATGGATAATTATCAAAAATTTCATCTCCTCCGTTTCCAGTAAATATAACTTTACTGTTAAATTCAGAAATACATTTTTCTCTCATAAACCAAGATGTTCGAAGAGATAAATTTGCAGACACTAATCTGTTTCTATTATTCTTCCATTTGGATTTTGAATTTATTTCATCCCAAGATATATCTATATCGGGGGGAAGGTTTTCTATCTTAATATTTTTATTATATGTGCCTGTATACTGAATAACTTGATTCAATGTTTCCATATTTTCGCGGCCTTCCCATGGCCCTGTTAAACAAGTCATACTATTAAAATGTTTTTTATGGTCAGTTAAACACAATGCAATAGGTGAACTATCTAAACCACTACTGAGAAGTATAGTTAAATTTTCTGTATGACGTTTAAGAACTGCTTCTTCAAAAGAATTGGTAAGATCATCCAAATTATCTTTATACTGATTTAAATCCCATTTATGAAGTTCTGTATTAACTGGTTCCAATACACCAGTTTTTACATTATAATTATGATGACTGTTATGTGGAATTCTATAGAATGTTTTATTCCATTCAATATCGTTATACACAGCGAACTTGAGCTCAAAGGGTGTTTCTAATCCCGCCGGTCCAAATCTTCCATCTTTAGGTTCTGTCATTGGATAGGTGCTGAAATAGAAATAATTATCAATTTTGTAATAAAATGCTTGTCTTGTACTCCACGGATCAGTAAATAAATCTATGGTGTCAGTTTTCTCATCATAAACTATGAATAGAAATTCACCATCCAAATATTCTGTAAATTTGTCACCATATTCTAAATATTTGTCAATGCAAAAAAAGATACTACTGAATAATGGATGACGATTATAAATTTCTCCAATCAATATATAATATTTGTTATGATGTTTGAAAGGTTGTACAACATCTTTTCCAGTAATACTTGATAGGTGGTGTGTTATATAAACACCATTAACATCTATAGTATTACTAGCATCAGGTCCACCTAACTTCAAATGATCATCAATTATTATTGAGTTTGGATTATTAGTTATTTTAAAAGTACACATGGTCTGTTTATATTATTTAAGTCCGTGACTGAAGTGCCTTGTAAACTAAATCCAACATCAGGGTTAGACCATTCGAGTATACCACACTTCCTTAGATACTCTTTAGAAATATGTTTGTATTCTATATTTTTATAATGAGGTTTCAAATTTAACCAATCTTGTGCGAGTTGTTTATCATAAAAAACGCTTCTTACTTCTTGTCCAAAAAAACAACAATATGTGTAATGATAATCTATGGAATTTATATAACCATATGATTTTCTGTCATCCTCATACAATCTTCTGTATGGAAAGATTTCATTTTGATTTTCAGGCCATAAATCAAAATTAGCTGATCGCCCCGGCCCATCAGAATTGTTTTTACCCCTATACGCATCAATAATTTCATCACCACCATTACCCATTAAAATTACCTTACTGCCAAAAGATAATGCAAGTTTTCTTAGTTCAGATGATACTGTATGTTTCGGATAATAATCTGCGTTATCTCCAAGATGTTCTGCTGTTACATAAGTATGGTTAATATAATCACCACAATACTCAACTACCTTATCAATGGCGGTTTGGTTTTCACCAGCCTTAACAATGGATGTGATTGCATTAAAATGTTTTTTGTTTTTTGCTAAACAACATGCAATAGACAAACTATCAACTCCACCACTCATAAGAAGTGTAGAATTAGGATACCATCTTTTATTTACGGCATTCTCAAATGATAGAATAACTTTATCGAGGTCATCACTATTCTGTTCCAAATCCCACTTATGTAGGTTTTCATTTACAATATCAAATTCTTTTGTATCAACATCAAATACAACATGTGAATTTGCAGGCAATCTATAATGACCTTCCAAATTTTTAAAATATTTGAATGCTTCTGGTCTTTCTAGTCTTCTATCGTAGTATTTGGGGTCACATTTGTTTGTTAAAGAGGTAAAATAAAAATTATCACCATCTTGAAAGTAATATGCTTGTTTTGTAGAAAATGGGTCAGTGAAAAAATGAATTTTTCTATCATCAACAACAATGAATAAAAATTCACCGTCTAAGTGTTCTGTAAATTTATCACCATATTCATTATATTTTTCGATACCAAAATAAATATCACTTGGCCAAGAATCATCGTAATTATAAATCTCACCGATTAACATAAAATATTTCCCACCCTGATAAATTGGTTGTGGTGTTATTTCACCAGTAATATTTAATAAGTGATGGGTTATGTAGATACCGTCAAGTTCTACAGTTCTTGATTCTGTTGGTCCACCAACTTTCAAATATTGGTCTATCAACAATTCAGTTGAGTCATTAGTTATTTTGAAAGTACACATTAGTTATTTCCACCTATTCATAAATTAAGTACGGCAATTTTCCATCCTCGTCTCTACCCCTATACAGATAGGTTTCTGGGTCAGCTTCATGTCTCCAAGGACCATAACTTCCATGTTTGGCACAATACAAATCAAAGTCTCTTCCCGTCTTGTCATCTTCAACAAATTTTTGATAGGTTTTCCAGTATGCTATTTCACGCCCCTGACGAGTATAATTATATCTAATAACTAAATCTTGCAATTCTTTTGGTAAGAATTCATATTGTTCAAATCGACCTATCATATGTTTTGCGAGTTCATCATATTTAAAATTATCACCAATTGGTACTGGACTTAATTCTTTTACACCAGCCAAATATATATCAACACCAATATTTTCAATACCACATATTAGACGACTTAAATCATAACCTTGAGTTGAAGTATTTTCTAAAGATACACCAATTGATACTGCATCAACATTAGTTTCAAGACACCATTTAGTAATTCCGAAATATCTTGGTTTAAGAGCACCAATGTTATAAGTTCCTTTTGTAAAACCTGACCGAATAGGAATACGTTCTTCTACATATTCTTTGGGAAACTCACCCATTTCTAAATTAAAATTACGATATTCTTTTTTAAGAAAGTTTGTTATGTTTTTAACTCTTTCAAGTTCTTCTGAATAGTAGTCATCATCTTCAAAACGATCAAATCCATATCGAACAACAACATCAGCGTCAGTCTCAGTTAACCAGCGATAAAGAGAATATGTTGAGTTTATGCCACCGGAGAATGGTATAAGTATTTTGTATCTATCACTCATCTTCACCTGTCACTGGATTATAATTCTTCGCATCTTCAAAGAATGAGGTTGTCTCACTGAAACCAAAATCATCATCAGCGTCAGCACTAGTTGGGTTTGGTGTAACTGCGTACCTCTGTTCTCTCTTGGGCGACTGATCAGGTAGGTCTGTGTATTGATCAACCTGTACAGTCTTGATAACCTTACTAGAGGTAACAGGACCATAGAGATGGAACTTAGCAGTAAAGGAAAGAGTGTATATAATGGCTCTACGGTTTGCAAAGTCACCCTGATAATCGTCCTCGTAACCAATACTGTTTAGGACAACAGGGACATCTCTCTTGATACCCATGTCTGTGTTATCATTTAGTGTGATTGTGTAATCAGGTTGAAAGTATGGTAGAATCTGTTCTACAATCTGTAAGGCATCATCTGACTGTTTAGATAGAATGTAGAGTTCAAAGTCAATGTTGTATGGGACAGGCATATACTGCGTGTCCAACTGGTCAGACTTTGCACCCTTCACTTTCTTGAACTTCTGCACACGTTGTAGTTTGCGTGATGGGTCATATGTCATACCAGTAATCTCAAACCCAATACGAGGTAAAGTTACTGCGGTCTGATTAGACAAAGAAGGGTCGTCATTCAAACGAACAAGGAATTTCTGCCGTGGACCATATGCAAGAGGAACCTTCATAGACTGTTGAATAGTTCCACTGTTGTCTTTACGAACAAGATGAATGTCATTGAAAAGTGAGCCGAAAGAAACGACTACCTTACGAATTGTTTCGTGATAAAACTGTTGTCCCAACATTACGATACTTCTCCCGCATCACCGAATGGATTTGATTCGCTGAAGTCTAGGATAGTGTCATCCAATTCATCGAACAGTTCATTCTGATTGACCTTATCTGTCACTTGGTCACCTACTATATAGTCCTCATTGATGAAGTATGATGCATCACCAGTATCAGCAGCGTTCTCAAGTAACAATGCACCACTGTCATCTTCAAGTGTGAACTGATAGGTGAGTGCATCCATTGAATCTGCATCTTCGATTGCATCAATTGCAGCAATGTCTGTGTCAAGAACTTCTGACCCATACTCGAACATACGACAACGCATTTTATATACTGGGTTGTTATCAAGTTGATGGAATGGTTCATCGTGGTCAACGAAGTTAATCTCAAACAGTTTACCAAGAATAGGATGGTAGATTGCATCACCTTCCTGCGGTCTATCTGCATCTGTAGAGTCTGCCTCTGAGATTAGATACCCACTCTCGTATGAAGATGAAATGTCAACCTCGTCACTGTCTAGTGTTCCATCTTCAAGTAGAATAGAACCAGTAAGAGTATCTGTGCCACTCTCAATTGTAAACTGCTTGGTTATATCTCTAAATCTATTTTTACTGACAATGAAAGTGACTTCACTAAGGTTCTGTAAACCAAACTGTGTCATCAATTCTCGTTCACCAGCATACCCACCACCAGAGTTCTCAACATACATCTCAATCTTTGCCTGAGTGTTGAACTTGGATAGAGAGTCTTCGCCAAGGAATGTATCCTCTGCTACAAGTGTGCGGTCAAGATAATAAACATCATGACCGTAAATCTGAATTGCCTCTGCAATCAAGTCTGCATACAGATTTTTCTCTGTAGTAAGTGCATGTTGATTGTTTGTGTGAAATGCTTTATTGACTGCCATGTTTATCCAATCATGTAGTTAACTGGTAGTTCGAACGTAAGTTGAATCTGTTCTTCCAACTTATTCACTTCCTCTTGTGCCTGCGAATATATTTCTGCACCGTTCATAGTAACACCACCCAACATCTCAACACCATTAAACTTAGATAGGTTTGCACCCCACTGTCTTTTAATCAGTGCAGTTGCATATCTCTTAAGATACATATCATTGAACATATCTGTGAAACTTGTTGGGTCTAACTTTCTATAACACTCAATAATAATGTAATCCTCTCCAGCAGTAAAGTCATTTTCCCAATCTGCATCAATATAGAGTCTTTCTTGATGTTGATTAAATCTAATAGGAGTTTCACCAACAAGAATATGTTCCAGAAGGTCTAGATTGTCCATAGCCATCTGATACTGAATAACAGAGGTGGATGAGAGGTCAAACAAATCATTAAGACGTAACTGATAACGAACATCAAACATATTTGAACCACCGCCTGTATCTGTAAAGGGGAACACCTGTACAACAGATATTACAGAACTTGGAACAGGTATCCAGTTCTTTCCTTCCAACCAATCAGCAGTTATCGTTCCATCTACAACATCTGTGACTGAAGTTGTTGTATTGTCTCTTGCACGGGTAACATCTGCTTCAGTAATCAGATGCTTGAGATACATTCTCTCAACCCCATCGTAGTGATACTCTGCGAAGAATTGTAATGCCTCGTCAATACGGTCATCAACTTGGTCATCTGACACGTTAATGTCGATAACCCCATATCCAAGGTTCCGTAGACAATAATTCTTGAAGTCTGTTCTGGTAGAAGGTATTGCCATTAGAAGATTCCTTTTTTATATATTTATAACATTATGTATTGTGAGGTTTCGTTGGTAATGGATGATTGCCATAAACATTATGTCTAGTTTCTTTAACACTGTCTTTTGTGTAATATTTTCCGTATTTTCCCTCTTTCATAATTAAATCATCAAGTTCCTCTGCACTAAACCCTTCGTGTTTCTTTTTATTATACCATTCCCAACACTTACACTTAGAACATTCTCCACAAGGACAAATGGAAATCAACTTTTGTAGTTCTTGTGGTATTGATTCCCATGTTTGCCACCGACCCATAGGTTTCGTTTCACGACTCATTAGGGGCCAATCAATAAGAATATCTGTGTAATCTCTAAAAATAGAATGATCTAATCTAGTATATGGATTACCCCTTTCATAAAACTTTCCAATAGGTTCTGTAGTTTGAAAATACCAATTAGAGGGACTCCAATTATATGTATTATAACCCATGCATATCAAATCTACGTCATGCATTTCTGATAACAGTGCAATATTATATAATTTTGACCTTATGGTTTCTAACATGGTATCACTAGCACGATCTTCAAACTCTGCAAAACCAAAATCAAAATCACGGACGTTTTCTTTCAACCAATTACAGACAATAGGATAATGTTCTAAATCTTGATCAGATGCGTCAAGGTGAAGTATCCTTGATATTACATCATCCGTAGTTTCAGTAAGAAGTTTATACAACATAGCTATACTGTCTGAAGATGAACTAGTTGCTGCAAAAACTTTCATAGTCTCTCCACTCATGCGGTTTGTTTCTGTGGTTTGTAAAATGTACGAACTTTATATCTGGATGAAACTCCCCACCCATATATATCCAATCATTACCTGTCTTTTCTTTATATTTTTCAGTCATACTGTATTGCCAAGTTCTGGTGTTTTTATAATCAATAACTTTATTATCTGCAACCCATCTGGTAAACCATTCGTCAGGAAGTGTAATGAGTTCTAGTCTCTCATTCACACTATCTCCTACAAAATATTGTTCCCCATTTACTGGTCCTGTAGTAGTTCCGTTTTCAATATAGAACTTTTGCCAGTGATGCACATCACTCATAAACTTATCGTAGATGTAACGACACTCCTTCGGATAGTATTTGAAGAAACCACCATTGAGTTGATAAAGATTTGAGTCATTTCTCCACCATCCCGGCATCGCAAGAAACTGCCCCGGCTTGATTGGATAGTCAAAAACCTTCTTATAATCATTGGCCAATAGAATGTCAATGTCCATAACACAGATAGGTTCATCAGTGTCCATCTGCATACCCCACATCTTGTTCCATTGCAAAGTTACGTCTGGATGATATGGTTCACGAATCCAGATAAAGTTATGTTCTGGTAGTTTGTTCTCTAAGTATGTCTCATACTCTGGACCATACTTATCACCGATACGAACTGCTACGATATCCATCCATCTACCCTCTGTTTTGTCGGTCTATGTCCTCGGAAATAAGCACCGTCTGCTTTTTTTAAAACCTTCAGTAAATTATTATACGCATTTACCAACTCATCTAGAGTATAATATGCGTGTGACATGTGATAACAAAAGATATTAGTTGCATCGAAAAACACAGTTTTTCCTTTAATTTTTTTCAAGAGTTTATCATAATCTGGTGATATAACATCCATCAACCAATATTCAATATCATAATCCTTTTGCATTTTTTGTTCTAATTTTCTTAAATCTTCAAATGCAGGCATGTCTTTCTTTGCGTTTTTAGATGCGATAGAATCAGGCATTACCATATTGTGAGTGAGCCTTTGACCGTAATAATAAATTTCCTGTAAAGACATATTCATTTCTAAAATCATTTGTTTTATGTCTAAATTTTCTTGACAATAATCAAACAGAACAATCTCACCGTCAAAATCTAATCGATCAACTATGAATGCAGCACGTTGACCTGCCGTGGTAGAAAATATGATATCAAATTTTTCCGTAGGTAGTTCTCCAACTCTTTCTGTATTCTCTATATAAAAATGTTTTCGTATTCTTGTCATAAATCTACTAAAATAGTAGTCATTTAAATCTACATTATCAAGGTCTTTCCAAGTTTCAGTTTGATGATCTCTATAGTATGAAAAAGACTTTCTTGATCTTTCATCTTTCGTAAAATTTGTGACAGTAGGCAGACCTTTCACATCAATCCATGGCGGGGTATAGTCATCATGGAAATTGTCGGGGGATCGTTTAATAACACCATACCTCTCAGACATATCTGGAGCTCCAATATCCTTCCACATTGTCAAATTTAAATTCATATGTTGGTGGTGAAAATATGCTTTACGGTCTGGTCTTGCCATTATGTGTGCTTTGCAAAACTGACCACTCTCCACAAAATCATAGAAGTCTGTTATCGGTGTTTGTCTTTTCTCTGGACCACCAGATACCATATCAAATACCATACCAACTGATACAATCATAGCATGAGTATGATCACAATTTAAAAGAACATCATGAACTTCACTTCTATAACAAAAATGAACATCGTGGCCACTGTTCCCTCCAGTGGCACCACCTGATACCATAAATGTTGTAGTTTGGGTTTGTTTCTCTATTCCAAAATCCCACTTTAGTTTATCTGGATAAACTACTAGAAACAACATATGTTTAAATCTTGTATATATTTTTTTATTCTCTGTTTCACCCACCCACAAGGTAACAAACTCATCAAAGTTATTCATTGATCTCTCTCAATACATCTTTACCAAACTGTTTTACCAGCGATTTCTTCATCAACTCTTTGCGTTCTTTATTAAAACCACCATGCATAATAAAGTGGAACCTATTCTCGTTTGAACTGTTTAATGCTTCGTGATTTACGCCGTTGTCAAACCAGAAACCCGTGCAGTTCTCAAAGGGTAACTCTTCCTTTGTGTCTGTGCGTCTCAGATAACAATTCTCTGGTTGATAAAACGCAAGATTGATTGCACCAGCAATGTTTCTAGTTCTTCCTTCTCTATCTCTTTTTTCATTGGAGTCATTATGATCTACAATAGCACCGCCCGGTTTCAATAACATAAATCGCAAACGTCGATAATTTTTGTGTGGAAAATCTTCCAACCATCTTTTAGTCTCAGGTGCGACCTCTGCAATCTCCGTCCATCCCCAATCAACATTATTCTCAGATAAACCATGCCCATCTGGATTTTTTGTATGATACCATCCTAGTGATGGGTCAGAACCTTTCTCCACATAACTGTGTATGGCCGCAGAACACCAACCATCTCCATCACCGTATCTATGATCTACAAAGAACCCCTCATCATACACTGTCTGTGCTTCTTGAATACAAACCTCCGGTATCTCTATGTCCATCTTGAGATACCAAACATCATTATCTCTACACCAATCTACGATTTTTTTGCTTATCATTTTCCTATCACCATAAATCTTTCCATACCATTGTCTAATGTCTTTGTTCCACTATACATGATGTCCACAAACTCTGCTTGTTCTGCAAGTTCCTCTGGACCACTCACACAATTGATGTGGTCCTCATATTTATCCTCGTTTGTAGATTGCAAAACATATATTGGATTTCCACTTAAATTTTTATTAAGTTCACGGAATCTACGCATGGGAAACATATGTTCACAAGAAGTATTGATAAGAACATCAAAGGCTCCATAATTTTCTTCCTTTCTCCATATTTCTTTAAACATAATATCCGTTATGTGACATTCGTATTTCTCTTGATCCTTATATCTTTTATTAAACTTGTAAGATATGTCTTTAGCGTCACGATCAATTTCAAAATTATAAATGAACTCAACACCGTGTTCTATCAAAAGAGGAATGATATATTGTGAGTACCACCCAGCAAGTATTGCAACTCTTTTTGGTTTAATTTCTAACTTGATTAATTCTTGGATTATCCACAACTTACTTTCTAATTGAGATCGGTTCATGGAATCCAATACTCTTTTTAACAAGTATGGTTCTGACGATGATAATGCGTTTTTCCAATCATGAGCTAACTCTGGAGTAAATTTTAAGTATTCCACAATAATTTTAACTCCTCAACATCACTAGTTTCTGCACTATTATTAAACAAACAAATTTTGTGGTCTTCTCTTATTTTATTTTTCTCCATATCATCAGGAAAAATATTTCCCTTATACCATGAATATATATCTCCTTGTGGAAATCCTTGCAAAAATCCCTCATCTTCTTTCCAAGGATCATACCAATGGTGGGCAAAGTAGTTATCCAAACTTGGGTATGTAAAGAAAACAACTTCGGGATGTTTCATAACATGCTCCCACACAGGCACCATCTGATTCTTCTTCCATACTATGACTGATGAATTGAGTGGAGTTGATTTATGCTTTGCATAGTTTTGTTTAACAGTATGAATATCATTCCACCAGCCACGAACAATCCATGGCTTGTCGTTAGGTAAATCAAAGAAATACTTTAAATCTTGATGAATGATAACATCAAGGTCAAGGAAAAGAAACTTGGAGTTATCAGGGAAATGTCTATTGTCGCCGGGGGTTTGTCCGTGACTAAACATATGACACTTACGATATGCCCAGAAGAAACCACAGTCTTCATCATAGAACTCGTCTAGTGTATTTGGAATTGGAATGTGCCAGTCTTTTTCTGACTTGTCGGTAAAGCACCAAAACTTAAAGGGAACAGAACAGTTTGCCTCGCACTGTTCTTTTAACTTCTCAACATAGGAGTCATCATATTTGTCTCCCCACTTCATACATAATATATTATTCATCTTCATCCTTTTCATATATAAAATCGTTATTTCTATGTTCGTATTTTTTAAAACGAGAGAAAAATAACCTCACTCTATAAATAAATATTTTTATATTCATTGAATAACATCTCTCCTATATACTGATGGCCTTTTTTGTTTGGATGAGTGTCCTCCATTGACATTCTATAAATTTTTCCTGATGGGTCAAGTTTATCTAAAAGGCTATCTATATTATAACCACCTATCCTCTTGAAAATAGGCCATCCTATAAATTTGTTTTCATCTATTTTCTTAAAGAGAGGGTGTGATATAAATTCTTTAATTCCTATTTCATGATCGGCGGGGCCCGCTTTAAAAGTTTTAAATGAACCATCAGCAAGTTTGCCAAATGATACATCTTCGGCAAATTCTTCCGTCCCTTGTATCATAAGATATTGCACATTTTTTAACAATTCTTGAGCTAGAAAAAAAGTTCTTAAAGATTTCATTGATTTAGCTTTAAAATTTAAATATTTTGATATGTTTTGTTTTGCCTCTATGTTTATAGGAAATTTTCCTAAAGAGTTAGCTCTATGCGGATGAAAAGTATTCCAACCGAGATATCCCTCTCCTGTTTCAAAATCTAGTCTTGGCCATTCACTCCACATAATAACAACCAATCCAATATTTTTTTCATCAATAACATCCAGAACCTTGGCAAGCATGTACTCGTTACCCTGACCAGAATTGCCTAGATTAACACACTCCATATCAAGCATATCTGCAAGGTGTTGCGGCCACCTTGGAAAATCAAAGTCTAAATTAGGACTCCGAAACGACCGTAAATTGTGATGAGTATAACTGCATCCTATAGCAATGAGTTTTTTTCTAGAAGACTTGAACATTATATAATTTTGAAAACTCCATCGCATCGTTCCAAGTATCCACTATCGGCATACCCTTTATATTTAGGGATGTGTTCAGAAGCATTGGACAACCTGTTTCATCATACCACTCCTCCAGTATTGAACGGATTATAGAACTACAATCTTTCTTAACCACCTGTACTCTTGCAGTTCCATCAACGTGTGTAACAGAACTATAATCGTGTTTGGCTTTTGCGACAAACTGCATGTACTCGTTCATTGGTCCTTCGAAGTATTCGTCTGCATATTCCTCTAGAATTGCTGGTGCAAAGGGACGAAAATTCTGTCGTTTCTTAATGTCGTTTACAGTATCCTTGATGTCATATCGTGGATCACCAAGGAGTGAACGATTACCAAGTGCCCGTGGTCCAAACTCTGCACGACCATTTGCAACACCACACACTTTGTTCTTCAACAACTCTTCTACCACCTTTTTTGGATTTACACCCCTACCAATAAAAGTTCCAAGGTATGGGTTTCTCCATTTCAACTTTCTTTTAAGAACCAGTGCTGCAGCGCCCAACGCACTACCAGCATCGCCGGGTGAAGGCATAATCCAAATGTTCTTGTTCTTGATCTTTGAGTTTGCAACACAATTCAAAGCACATCCACCCATAAGAACTAAGTTTTCACTTGGACATAACTCTACAAGTTTAAGTAGTTCCCTCTCATACAGGTCTTGTATGGACGCTGCGAGGTCACTAGCCTCTGCTTTTGGATATATGTTTCCCACGCCTTTGTGGTTATTATTCCATAATAGATCACTAAGATCATACTTGGGTTCACCAAATGCAGACATACCCATTGTGATATACTCATCCTCATTAGGTTTCAATCCGATACGTTGTGTGATTGCTGAATAGAGAAGACCAAGAGAGTGAGGATACTTCCAAGTCATAATTTTCTTCATGCTATCATTTTTGCAGTGCCATATAGACATGGTGTCCCACTCACCAATTGCGTCAATGACTAGGACGTTGCACTCATCAAAAGAGGATGTGTAATAACCAGCCGCAGCATGGCACTCATGGTGACCAAAATACATATCGTATTTTCTACGAGGTTTCTGCCACTTCTGACCAGCGTAGAGTCGTCGCAAGTTCTTACGAAAAGGTTTCTCGTAATACGCAATTATGTCTGGTTTATTTAATTTAGATTTTGGTAACTGTGTGGGATGTATCCACTTATCACCCTTTTTTCGACTATGACGTTCACTATGTGAAGCAAAATAAATTCGGTCATTCTTCAGTAAGCAAATGCCAGCGTCATGGAATCCTTCAGAAAATCCAAGTACATTCATAATAATTTCCATATTATTTTATCGGGATATAAACCCCCTCAACTTCAAACTTTTCTGTATCGGCCATCTTGAGTTCAGCACCATTTGCAAATACCATATACCCCAATAAAACTTCTACAGGATTTTCTGATTTGCGAATGAATGTTTTTGTATTTTTAAACATGTCAGATGACTTTGAGTTTTTAACAATATCTAGTTCAAAAACTTTGAGTTTTAACTTAAACAGTTGTTCTTTTTGATCAGCATTTGTAATATCGAAGTCGTTAATAAAATTAACCATAACATCTTCAAGAGATTTGCTATTATCGATTAAGTTAATATCTTCTTCATTTCTTCCAGACCATTCTCGAAATGCTTCTCTAAATTGTTCACGAAACTCTTCATGACGAACCTGAGTACGATTATCTATATCCTCATAAGAAACTTCTTTTACAAAGTCTCTCCACTGTTCATCCGCTTCATCTACCAGAATATAATGTTCTCTGGTAAGTCCATCGTCTGGGTCTGTCCACAAAACTGCAACAGTATCCAATTCTGGATTGCTGTAATAGTAATCTGTAATTTTATCTGTCCATAAATATGACATTAATATCTCCCACTCTTTCTATTTATGCATCCACATTAAGTTTTAGCAATCCTAAGATTATATGTTGTTATTGTTGCTGCTGAACCATTAGGAAATTCCTGTGAACGATAATCATCACCAACCTGTCTGGTTTGATAATTACCAGCGCCGTTAAGTCGTGTATCAACTATAGCAGTACCCCTTGTATTACCACCGGATGTTGCCATTGTGTATGTAATTTTTTGACCAGTGGTATTAGCAGCATCATAACGTATCCAGTTTCCAATAAGGGTTTTCATTGTAGCAGTTGCGCCTTCTTGCAAATTATTGTCGCCGTCAATGAGCAATAAATTGCGTGTCGGATCGCTATCTGCACCATTCCTTCTGTGAAGAAAATAACTAGTTATCGTTTGAGGCTGATCCAATGTTTCTGGAATACCGCCAGAACTATATAGACCAGTATTTGCCCGTGTGTCAACAAATACTGCTGTTGTTGACACATTAGTATATCCTGTTGCTGCTGTTGAAGATGTAGTAATACTATAAGTTCCACCCGTGTCGTTTGACTCTGATCCTGCTATAAGAAGATCAATTGCTGGTTCAATGAAGGTATCCTTAAAATCTGTAAGATTCATTGCTTGAATATTTCCACTACCGTCATAATAAACAGGAAAGGTTGTTCCTGAGTCAGCAGTCTGACCTACACCGCTTGTAGTAAGTGTTTGAGTAACCTTGTCATAAGAAACAGTATTCGTGCCGGGTTCAGCCGTAGAGCCTTCAGCAACAAACGCAGATGCATTTGTAGAAACAGCGCCCGCCATTTTTCTTGTATCATTCATAGCATCAAGGCTACCCGAACTACTAACAACAGTAAGCACAGATGTTGGACTTTGAGCATATACAAAAATTGCTGCTTTTTGCCATTCAACAATCTCAGCGGAGGTCATCTCTTGAAGATTGCCGCTGTTATACCATAGGGGTGAACGTGCTGTCATTGGTTATTCTCCATATTTATCATATTTATGCACCAGCCGCATGAAGAGTTTTCAGTGTAGTACCGCCAGAGTTTTTAATCAGTAGCGTAGAGAGAGTCTTCATTTCAGCAGAACCTACGGAATCGTTTGCCATTTTCGCCTGTGTAACTTGGTCGTCGGCAATGTGGGCAGTATCAATACTTCCATCTGTGTAGTGTTCACTATTTATCGCATTATCAGCAATCTTAGCGCCCGTTACCGCATCTGCTTGAAGATCACCAGTTGATACTGTGTTGTCTGGTAGCAATGGTAT
>Ga0209308_10001289_pt1 | contig 23678 bp, 18 predicted proteins | sample COGITO_mtgs_1204_3_FD_184806 | JGI IMG/M metagenome (GOLD analysis project Ga0209308, IMG submission 184806) | Pelagic marine microbial communities from North Sea - COGITO_mtgs_120405 (SPAdes) (version 2) | ecosystem: Environmental > Aquatic > Marine > Epipelagic ...
TTAATAATTTAATATCTCAATTAAAATTTTACGATCCAGATCGATACAGGGCGGCTGTTTTTGCAGATAAAGTTTCTCGCGAAAATTTAAATATTATATATGGATTTCATTACGAGCTAGCTAAAGTTCCAGAAATAGTAAGTGATATTACTATTGGAATGCTTCGCTATCAATGGTGGCGAGATGCTATAGATAATATTTATAACAATGGTTCAATTCAAGATCATTACCTACTAAAACGTCTTTCTAATGTAATTATACAAAATGAAATACCACGGTATTGGATTGATAAATTAATCGATGCAAGACAACGTGATTTTAATTCAACCAGTTTTTCTGATTTGAATGAAGTTAAGAGTTATTGCTCTGATACATCAGGTACATTAATGAAAATTGCCGTGAAGTCTATTGGTATTAATCCCAATGAGGGTGTAATTAAGGTTGGTGAGTCTTGGGGTTTAATTGGTCTAGCTCGATCTTATAAATATTATCACAAAACTATGCTTTCTAATATAAATTTTGATGAAATCTGTGATGAAGCATCTGAAGTATACTATTCGGCATTAAACGATCTAAAGGAAACACCAGTGAAAATATTTCCTGCAATAGCTTATATAGTTTTGATCCCAAGATTTTTACAAAAATTACAAAATAAAAAGCTCAAACCTAAGGAAGATTCTATTATACTTAATCCTCTAGTCAAAAAACTATGCTTATTAAAAGCAGCTATTCTAGGTATTTATTAATTTTAAAACTTAATATAGAGATAACCATTTATCGATATCGTTGAGCGCTCTTTCGGAAAGCTTCTTCTTTCTAAATTTTGTTTTATCCTTTCCCCTTAAACTCTTACCACTTTCATCTTTATAGACTATACCATTTATAGGAGGAAATAGACCAAAATTTACGTTCATTGGCTGGAATTTATTTTTGTTATTGCTCAGAAACCCCCCAGTGATATGTTCAACTAAAGAACCCATAGCAGTCGTTTTTGGCGGTGGTGTACATATATTTCCAAAAGCATTTGCTGCAGCCATACGCCCTGCAATTAAACCTAAAGCTGCTGATTCAACATAACCTTCTACTCCCATAATCTGACCAGCAAATCGAAGATCAGGTCTCGATTTTAACTGAAGTTGAGAATTAAGTAATTTAGGCGAATTTATAAATGTATTTCTGTGTATACCACCAAGTCTTGCAAAAACTGCATTTTCCAGTCCAGGTATTTTTCGAAATATACCTGCTTGTTCAGCATATTTAATCTTTGTTTGAAATCCTACCATATTATAAAGGGTACCGAGTGCATTATCTTGTCTTAATTGGATTATAGCATGAGCTTTAACTGTTGGGTTATGCTTATTCGTTAGTCCAACTGGTTTCATTGGGCCCCAACGAAGTGTTTCTTCTCCTCTTGTTGCCATTACCTCTATAGGAAGGCAACTTTCGAAATAAGGAGTGTTTATTTCGAAGTCTTTGAATTCTGTTTTATCTGATTTTATTAGATCATGAATAAACTGCTTATATTGATTTTTATCAAGCGGACAATTTATGTAATCTGCACCGTCTCCGCCAGGGCCCTTTTTATCATATCGTGATTGCATCCAGGCTTTAGAGAAGTCTATACTATCTTTATATATAATAGGAGCAATGGCATCAAAAAAAGCTAAGCTATCTTCACCTGTTTCATTCAGTATTTCATTTGCTAAATTTGGAGCTGTTAAAGGACCTGTAGCTATAATTGAATTCTTCCATTTTTTATCAGGGAGACTTCGAAGTTCAGAATAATTTATTTCTACTAGTGGATGGTTTTTTAAAGCTAATGAAACTGATTTTGAAAAATTCTCTCTGTCAACTGCTAAAGCCCCACCAGCAGGGAGTTTATTTATATCCGCCATTCCAATAATAATACTGTCTGCTTTTCGCATTTCTTCATGTAATACTCCTACAGCATTTCCATCTTTATCATCTGATCTAAATGAATTTGAACATACTAGTTCAGCGAATCCATCAGATTTGTGCGCTTCAGTCATTCTTTTAGGGCGCATTTCATGTAAAACAACTGGAACACCTTTTCTTACGCATTGCCAGGCAGCCTCAGAACCTGCCATTCCTGCTCCGATTATATGTACCGGTTCAATAGTTTTTTGTTTTTTCATTTGGATGTGACTAGTCTAAGGTAAGATTGAAAACAAGTAGTGCAAAAATGATAATGGTGTTTAAGTACAATATGCTAGATTAATTAATTGCGCATAGTGTTTTTTAATAAAGGCTTAAGATATTTCCCAGTCCAGCTTTTTGAAATTTTCGCGATCATTTCCGGTGTCCCATGAGCAACTACTTCTCCTCCTCCATCACCTCCTTCTGGACCTATATCTATAATATGATCAGCAGTTTTCAAAACATCCAAATTGTGCTCTATTATAACCATTGTGTTCCCATTATCGACTAATTCATTTAAAACTCTCAGTAGTTTATTCACATCCTCGAAATGCAAACCCGTTGTTGGTTCGTCTAATATATATAGTGTTCTACCAGTGGCGCGCTTTGCTAATTCTTTGGCAAGTTTAATTCTTTGAGCTTCCCCACCCGAAAGAGTTGTTGCTTGCTGTCCTACTTTTAAATAAGTAAGTCCAACTCTCTGTAATGTTATCATTTTATCGCGAATACTTGGAATTGCTTTGAAAAAAGAAGCTGCTTCATCTATTGTCATATCCAGTACGTCGGATATTGATTTGTCTTTAAATTTAACTTCTAAAGTTTCTCTGTTATAACGGGCCCCCTTGCATATATCGCAGGTAACATAAACATCTGGTAAAAAGTGCATCTCAATCTTAACAACGCCACCACCTTGGCAAGCTTCGCAACGCCCACCTTTTACATTAAAAGAAAACCTTCCAGCTTTATACCCTCTTATTTTTGATTCAGGTAAACCTGCGAACCACTCTCGTATTGGCGTAAAAGCGCCTGTATAGGTTGCTGGGTTGGAGCGTGGGGTTCTCCCAATTGGATTTTGATTTATGTCAATCACTTTGTCTAGGTGCTCTAAGCCTAATATTTCTTTGTGCGGCATTGGTAATATAGTTGATCTATTCAATCGTCTAGCTGTAGCCTTATAAAGTGTTTCTATGGCTAAAGTTGATTTACCTCCACCTGATACTCCTGAAACACATGTCATCAAACCAATCGGGAAATCAACTGAGATATTCTTAAGGTTATTACCTGTTGCTCCCCGAATAGTAATTTTTTTACTAGTGGGTTTTCTACGTTTAATGGGAGTTGGAATATTTTTTTCTCTGCTGAGATACTGACCGGTTAATGATTTTCGTGATGCCATTATATCAGCGGGACTTCCTTTCGCAACAACAGAGCCTCCGTGCACCCCAGCCATAGGACCCATATCTATGACATAATCAGCCTCTAGGATAGCATCCTCATCATGTTCAACGACAAGAACAGTGTTGCCCATGTCACGTAAATCTTTTAATGTTCTAAGTAATCTTTCGTTGTCTCTTTGATGCAATCCTATTGATGGTTCATCTAAAACGTAAAGGACACCTGTTAACCCCGAGCCAATTTGTGATGCTAGACGAATACGCTGTGATTCGCCTCCAGAAAGGCTTCCAGAACCTCGTCCAATCGTTAAGTAATCCAAACCTACAGCTATCAAAAACTCTAAACGATCTATTATTTCCTTAAATATTCTTTCGCTAATTTTTTTATCTTTATCATTGAGTAAATTAGGAATCTCTTTGAATTTTTTCAAAGCACATTTAATCGAAATATCACTAATTTCTGAAATCTCTATATTGGCAACACGAACTGATAAAGCCTCTGGCTTTAATCTTTTTCCTGAACAAGATGAGCACTGTGCATCTGACATATATTTTCCGAGTTCATCTCTCATCCAATTTGATTCAGTTTCTCTGTACCGTCTTTGAAGATTGGGAATTACTCCTTCAAATGTTTTTAATGTTTCATATCTACGACCACCATCTTCATAAATAAAATTTATTTTGTCTGTGCCAGTTCCAAATAATATTGTTTTTTGGATATCCTTTGTTAATTTACTGAATGGTTTATCTACAGAAAATTTATAATAATTTGCTAATGACTTTATGGTCTGCATGTAAAGTCCGCTAATTTTGTTTGGCCAAGCTGAAATTGCCCCTGAAGCCAGGGAAGCGTTTTTATCTGGAACGACTAAATCTATATCAAACTTTAGTTCTTTACCAAGTCCATCGCAAATAGGGCATGCCCCATGCGGACTGTTAAAGGAAAATAACCTTGGTTCAATTTCAGGAATACTAAAGCCGGAAACTGGACAAGAAAATCTCTCTGAGAAAACAATTTTTTGATAAGGTTTTTCAGATGTTTCTATTGTGGCAAGTCCATCAGCGAGCTTTAGTGCGGTTTCTAAGCTCTCAGATAGCCTTGATTCAATTCCTTTTTTAATAATTAATCTATCAACTACGATATCAATGTCGTGTTTTATTTTTTTATCAAGCTCGGGTGGGTCTTCTAATGAATAAAAATCACCGTTAATTTTTGCACGCTGAAATCCGTTTTTTAAAAGTTTTTCAAATTCTTTTTTGAATTCACCCTTACGACCTCTGACAATTGGAGCAAGTATTAGTGATTTTGTATTTACAGGAATTTCTAAAGCTTTATCAACCATTTGGCTTATAGTTTGACTTGCTATAGGTAGGCCTGTTGCGGGGGAATAGGGTACGCCTATTCGCGCCCAAAGAAGTCTTATATAATCATAAATTTCTGTTACAGTTCCTACTGTTGACCTTGGATTACGCGAGGTAGTTTTTTGTTCTATACTAATTGCTGGTGACAGTCCCTCAATTGAGTCCACATCTGGCTTTCCTTGTAGCTCCAAAAACTGTCTGGCATATGCTGATAGACTTTCAACATATCGTCTTTGACCTTCAGCATAAATGGTGTCAAATGCTAAAGAAGATTTTCCTGATCCTGATAAACCTGTTATCACTATTAGCTTGTCTCTTGGCAGATCGATATTAACGTCTTTTAGGTTGTGTTCTCTTGCTCCCCTTACTTGTATGAATTTTTGCATTTAAGCTTTATCTCCAATAGCCACTTGAAAAGTCTGTGGACAATATACGTCTAAAGATAGACTCTCGGGTGTAAAATCTTCAAAAGATGTTAAAGTTTTTTCAGTTCTTGCAAACTTATATCAATTTGAATAGAACATTAAGAGAACAAATACAAACCTAAAGAGGCAAATCATGGCTGGTTCAGTAAATAAAGTTATTCTAGTTGGAAATGTTGGTAATGATCCAGAAATACGTACTTTTGGTAATGGTGGAAAAGTAGCGAATCTTTCCTTGGCGACATCAGAAAACTGGAGGGATAAGCAGAGTGGGGAAAAAAAGGAAAAAACAGAATGGCATCGTATTGCTGTTTTCAATGATGGTTTAGTAGGGGTCATTGAACGCTATGTTAAGAAGGGTAGTAAGCTATACATTGAAGGTAAATTGCAAACAAGGAAATGGACAGACAATAATGGCCAAGATAAGTATACAACTGAAATAGTTCTTCAAGGATATGGTGGAACACTCACAATGCTTGATGGCAGAGACCAAGGCGGCCCTAATCAAAATAACTTTAGTTCTGCGCAAACAAATAATATCAGCAATAATCAATCCTCTGGTGAAATGAAACCTTCCGAAGAAAACTTTGACTTGGATGATGAAATTCCATTTTAATTGCTTATTTTTATTCTAGAGTAGTTATTTTTCCCACTTAAAATTGCTTGCATTATATTAATTAGAAATGTGTTTTTTTAGCGTTATTAATACTTAATTTAATCGTCATTCGTTTGATGAATCTAAGTAATAATGTTACCATTTATATTATATTTACCGAATCAAAACTAGTTTATATGATTGGAATTTTATATTGTGAATGATGAAACTAAAATTCCTTTTGATAATAGTCCAATTAATCCAGAGCATGGTATATCTCCAATAACGATCGAAGAGGAAATGAAGCGTTCCTATCTAGATTATGCAATGTCAGTAATTGTTTCTCGAGCAATACCGGATGTTAGAGATGGTTTAAAGCCAGTTCACAGAAGAATATTATACTCAATGCATGAAAACGGCTTTACTCGAGAAAAAGCATACAAGAAATCTGCTCGTGTTGTTGGTGATGTAATCGGTAAATATCATCCACACGGTGATAGTGCAGTTTATGATGCTCTAGTACGTCTTGCGCAGGACTTCTCTATGCGACTCCCTTTGCTTGATGGACAAGGAAATTTTGGCTCCATAGACGGTGACCCTCCAGCTGCTATGCGTTATACTGAGGTTAGAATGGATAAACCAGCTGCTTCACTGTTAGCTGATATTGAAAAAAACACTGTTAACTTTCAAGAAAATTACGATTCTTCTGAAAATGAACCAGTAGTTCTTCCGTCGCGATTTCCTAATATTTTAGTGAATGGAGCCGGTGGGATTGCTGTTGGTATGGCTACTAATATTCCTCCACATAATTTGGGTGAAGTAATTGATGCTACGCTTGCAATCATGTTGGATGAAAATTTATCTGATGAGGACCTTTTGAATATCATACCGGGCCCTGATTTTCCAACCGGTGCACTAATTATGGGTCATAGTGGTGCTCGCTCTGGTGTACTTACAGGTAAGGGATCGGTTACTATGAGAGCTGTTGCTGATGTAGAGGAAATTCGTAAAGATAGGTATGCTATAATAGTCACGGAATTGCCTTATCAAGTGAATAAGGCAAACATGATCAAAAAGATAGCAACTCTTGTTAATGAGAAAAGAATAGAAGGTATTTCCGCTGTACGTGATGAATCAGACCGGGTAGGCATGAGGGTGGTAATTGAGCTTAAACGTGATGCTGTTGCTGATGTTGTATTAAATCAATTGTTTAAATATTCGGCTATGCAACAAAATTTTAGTTCTAATATGTTAGCCTTAAATGGAGGCAAGCCCGAACAAATGAATGTTCGGACTATGCTTAAGGCTTTTTTAGGTTTCCGAGAGGAAATAATTGCTAGGCGTTCTAAGTTTGATTTAAGCAAAGCAAGAGATCGAGCTCATATTCTTGTTGGTCTCGCAACGGCTGTAGCTAATATTGATGAAATAATTAAAATAATTAGAGGGTCAAAAAACCCTAAAGATGCACGCTATAATTTACTTTCAAAAACTTGGGATGCTCAATCAATGGGTTCTCTTATTGAATTAATTGCTGATCCGAGGTCTTTGCTTTTAAGTGATGGAACTATACAATTAACAGAAGAGCAAGCTAAAGCCATATTGGAGTTAAGACTTTTAAAATTAACAGCTTTGGGCATGGATGAAATAACCGATGAGGCCAAGAAGCTTTCTATAAAGATAATAGACTTACTGGATATTTTAAGATCTCGTGAAAGAGTTCAGTCTATTATTCGTGAAGAGCTTACAGAAGTAAAAGAAAAATTCGCAACTCCACGCCGCTCAATATTTACAGCAGGGGGTTTGGACTTTGATGACGAAGACCTGATTCCAATTGAGGAAATGGTCGTTACTGTAACAGCGGGTGGATATGTAAAAAGAACGCCCTTAGATACCTACCGAGCACAAAGACGCGGGGGTAAGGGGCGATCAGGAATGTCTATGAAAGATGAGGATTATGTTACTACTGTATTTGTTGCAACTACTCATACACCAGTTTTATTTTTTAGTTCGACTGGAATGTCATATAAGTTAAAAGTATGGAAATTACCATTAGGAGGAGCTGCAACAAGAGGTAAGGCGCTAATAAATTTATTACCGCTTGACCAAAATGAAACAATCAACTCAATAATGTCACTTCCTGAAGATGAAGAAAATTGGAAAAATCTTGATATTATGTTTGCTGCGCGCTCTGGAGGCGTCAGAAGAAATTCTCTAGCTGATTTCACACGAGTTAACAGAAATGGTAAAATTGCCATGAAACCAGATGAAGGCGATGGTATTGTTGATGTAAGATTGTGCACTGAAGATGATGATATACTTTTAACCACTGCTATGGGTAAAGCTCTTAGGTGTAGAGTAACTGATGTTAGGAGATTTGTAGGACGAACATCAAGTGGTGTTAGGGGAATAAAGTTAGCAGCGGGTGATGAAGTAATATCTATGGCTGTATTGAGACACGTTGATGTAATGACAGAAGAGTCTCGTGCATATATGAAGCATGCTAATGCTATGCGTCGAGCATTAGGTGAGGGTGATGATGATTCTGACGAATCTGAAGTAGAAAGCAGTTTGTCAGATGAGCGTATTGGTGTACTCGGTGCAAATGAGCAGTTTTTACTTACATTAGCAAGCGATGGGTTTGGTAAAAGAAGTTCTAGTTATGATTATCGTTGTATGAACCGTGGTGGACAGGGGGTAACAGCTCAAGAATTAGCTAGAAAAGTTGGAGATGACGCTAAGTTAGTTAGAAGCTTTACCATTGAAGATGAAAATCAGCTCATGATAGTTACTGATGGCGGTCAACTTATCAGATGTCCAGTTAAAAATATTCGTATAGTTAGCCGTACATCAAGGGGGGTTACTGTTATCAGGGTTAAGGATGATGAAAAAGTAGTAAGCGTAGAGCGTATTGAAGATAATGATGAATCAGAAGAGAATAACGAAGTTAATACAATCACTTAAAGTATTAACTTAACTCCATTTTTCTCTCAAAAACTTTTCTTTTTTGGGATCTATATTAACATTATTAATATCATTATTCGCCCATTCCATTACTCTTTTATCCATTATCGCAAACCAAAGAGGTGGAATAAAAGCTAACGCGAAGCACCCACCATAGCCGGTTGGAAGAGAGGGAACATTTTCATAGTCCCTAAGTACTTGATATGCGCGCATCGGGTAAGCGTGATGGTCTGAGTGTCTTTGGAGGTGAAATGATAGAAGATTCGAATATGTATGATTTGTGTTCCAGCTATGTTTAGGTTGACAGCGCTCATATTTACCATTCGGTAATTTTTTACGCATTAATCCGTAATGTTCTATATAATTTGCCTGCGTTAGTGTTAACCAAGCTAAAAAATGATGTGGAATAAGAAATAATAAGATTGTAGGGCCAAATATGTATGCAAAAACAAATAAGGATACAGTGGTAACTGCGTAAACTTGTAAAAGATCATTTTCTAAAGACCAGAAATTTTTTCCTGAATTTTTTAATCTTTTTTTCTCAAAATCTATACCTCTTTTGAATGTTCCAGAAAGCTCACGGATTAAAAATGCATAAAAACTTTCTCCCATTCTCGAACTAGCAGGGTCCTCTGGTGTTGCCACCCAAGTATGGTGGCCTTTGTTATGCTCTATATTGAAGTGACCGTATCCCATTATCATGTTACCAATTTTAGCTGAAAACCTATCAAGTTTATTTGATTTGTGGCCTAATTCGTGCGTCATAACCATTACTCCACCGCTATTAGCGCCTACACCAATAATTAATGCCAGGACAGACCACCACGGCAACTGTTGAGTTCCTACAAATGCAACAAAGCTGATATAGAGTATAATTGAAACTAGTATTAAAGAGTGAACGATGAACCTGTAGTAATTATCTGCCATCATAGCATTAACAACTTCTTCCGGAGGATTATGCTCATCTTCACCTATTATAAAGTCCATGATAGGGGGAAAAATATAGAAATATAACATCGGTATCAGTGTGAAAATTGGATTTTTGTCAAACGTAAAAAACAAATATATTGAAAGCCATGACATTAAAGGGGATACCAAAATTACCCAATATAGATGGCGCTTTTTGTCAGTGTAGATGATTTCACTGCCATGTTCTGAAAATCCTGTGAAAGTCTTCATGGTTGGTCCTCATATTTTTCTGTAAACGGAACGCAAAGGTCTCGCATAGGGCTCAGTGCTGATAAAATAAATTCCAATCTTTCAACTATATATGGACCATTAATATCATGAAATACTTGTCGTCCAATTTTTTTTGAGGTTGTTATTCCTGCTTTTTCTAGGTTTAGTAGATGCCTAGAAATAACAGAACGGTCTTGAGATAAATCTTTTGCTACAGTCGTGACATCGCAAACGCCAGTAGAAACTAATTTTTTTATAATTTGTACGCGTGTGGGATCGGTTAACGCTTTTAAAAAAACTGTATCCAGTACTTCAATTATTGTATTTGAAATTGACTTTATTTCAAGTTCTTGAGAATTCTTATTTATTATCATATGTGTATGTATGCACACATATGCACATATTTCAATTATTTTTTAATCTAATGCCTCAGTTTTATATATTTGAATATTTAAACCTCCATTCGAAACATTTAAATTAGAGGAAACAAAAGGTAAATTAGTGGATTGTGCTAATCCGTTATCAGAGGTAACCATACCAACCCTCCATCCAAAAAATTCATTTCTCATTTTTTCACCAAATGTTCTGTATAATGAGAAGAGATCTTTTTTCTTACCTATCCTGGCGCCATATGGTGGATTTACTATAACCAAGCCTTCAGGACCATCTGGTCTTTTTAATTTTTTAATATTTTGAGTATGAAAATTACAGATATCATCTAGACCAGCTCGTTTGGAGTTTTGATTAGAGTATTCTATTACATTGTGATTTCTATCAAAGCCCATAAACGAAAATGCTGAAGGTTTATTTTGCCATTTTTTCTTTAAATTACTAAACAATTTTTCATCGTAACTAATGAGGTTTTGAAAATTAAATTTCCTATTTCTTCCTGGCATTAGATTGCGTGATATTCCTGCGGCCTCTATGACAAATGTACCAGAGCCACACATTGGGTCCACCACAGGTTCGTTTCCTGAATATCCACAAAAATACAATGCTAAAGATGCAATATTTTCTCGAATTGGAGCTTTACCCATTGCTAATTTATAGCCGCGTTTATACAGCCCGTCGCCAGAAGTATCGATAGATATAATAACATTATTATCGATTATTCTTATTTTCAATACAATATCGGCGGACGAAATCGATTGTGCCACTGTGTTACCAAGTTCTTCAGAAATAGCTCTTTCTATTCTTTCTACAGCTGCTCCAGCGTGGTATATTTTGTTTTTTCTATTTGTAACTACTTCTGCTTTCACACTCATTCCCTGAGGTATTGTGTTACGCCATGGAAACCTTCTTGCACGTTTATCAAGTTGAGCTAAATGAAATGCACGAAATTCACCAATACGAGCTAATACTTTTGTTGCCCCCCTTAAATATAAGTTCATTTTCCATACATCCATCCAGTCACCCGTTATCGATACTCCTCCTACATGTAAATTTGATTCACTATAACCAAATTTTCTGACCTCCTCATGGAGTAAATGCTCCAACCCAAGCTGAGTAGTTATAAATATTTCAAATTTGTCTGTTTGTTTCATCTTGAAACATATATGCTTATATAAACGTAATAGTAAGTAGATTTAATTTTATTATAAAAAAATTCTATTTAACTGATGCGTAACTTTTAAAAGGATGCAAAATGGGCAGAAAACCTATCACTGATATGAAAGCATTTAGCGCCTCAAAAAATATTAATAACCAATCATTTGTTTATAATGGCAGTATTTTTACTGAAGACTTAGTGGCTGCAATAATTGTGACTATTTTATTGGTTCCACAATCATTGGCTTACGCATTATTAGCGGGATTGCCTCCACAAGTTGGAATATATGTGTCAATTTTTCCTTTATTAGCATATGCGCTTTTAGGTTCTTCTAAGTACTTAAACGTTGGTCCTACAGCAGTTATCTCTATTATGACTGCAGCATCAATATCGATATTGCCTGAAAGTGAACGCCTTATTAGCGCTGCAGCATTGGGGGTTATGACTGGAAGTATATTATTAGTTGCGTGGCTATTTAAGGCAGGATTTATAATGAACTTTGTGTCTCGCCCTGTCGTTTCGGCTTACATTACTGGTGCCGCAATTCTAATCATAATAAGCCAGCTAAAGCATATTTTTGGTGTAAATATCCATAGTAGCACTGCATTAAGCATGCTTAGTGAATTACTTAAAAACATGTATAATATAAATGAGTATTCAATGCTAATTGGCATTTGTGCTATTTTTTTACTTATAATTATTAACCGTTATTTGGCATATAGTTTAATTAGGCTTAGAATAAAAAGCCGGCGAGCAAAACTAGTTGGTAGAATAGCGCCAATATTAATTGTTGCTATTTTTATTATGCTTAGTTCATTTTATAATTTTTCAAATACTTTCGATCTTAATGTGGTGGGAGAGATACCAAAAGGCTTGCCACCTTTTAGTATACCGGTTCTGCCTTATTCATCATTACAATCACTTGCGATGCCAGCGGTTGTTATAGCGATTGTAGCTTTTGTGGATAGCTGCTCCACTGCACAGGAATTAGCAGCCCGCTCCAGGAGTAGGGTGGATTCAAATAAAGAACTACTAAGCCTTGGCGCATCAAATTTAGTCGCAGGCATGACTGGTGGCTACCCTATTAACGGCAGCATGTCACGTTCAGCAGTGAATTTTAATGCCGGTGGTAAAACAAGATTTGTAGGATTATTGGTTGCCATGATGATGGCTCTAACTGCAGTTTTCCTTACTCCAATACTTAAGGATTTGCCTTTAGCGGTTTTAGCAGCATTAATAATTGTCGCTTGCTTTAGTTTAGTTGACTTTAAAAACCTTTGGGAAACTTGGGTGTACAGCCGAGCTGATGGAATTACTGCAATAGCAACATTTTCTTCAGTTTTAATTTTTGGAGTTCAGTGGGGTGTTTTAGTCGGTGTTATTCTTGCAATGGCCCTTCATATTAATTCAACTTTATTGCCGCATATGCCTCTTGTTGGTCGTTTTCCAGGAACAGAGCATTATAGAGATTCTGGCAGGTTTAATGTTGAAACTAATGAAATCATAAAAACATTACGCGTTGATGAGAGTTTGTATTATGCAAATGCTAGATATCTTGAGGATAGAGTGGCCCAAGTAGTTGAAGAAAGCCCTGATCTTAAAGACTTGGTGCTAATGTGCACTGCAGTAAATAGAATAGACGCAAGTGCGCTTTCAAGCCTGGAGGAAATAAATAAGCGTTTGAAAAGTGCGGAAATAAGACTTCATTTTTCTGATATGCAAAGTCGTGTTAAAGAACGGTTATTTAGGTCAAATTTTTTGGATAAACTATCAGGTCAAATTTTTCTATCGCAGCATGAGGCTATGGAAGAGTTGGAGCCTGAGCCAGACTGGAATGTACTTTCTGACCATATAGATATACACTAATTATAAAAATTTATTTACAGCAAGCTTATATTTCGTCTACGGTGGAAGAGAATTGCCTTGAGCCCAAATTTGGTTGCTCGGCTAATAAATGTGAGATTAATAATGCCGGATAGAATATTATCCGCAGGCGAAAGTTTGGATAATGATGGTAAAGAAAAACCAACTAAGCCTCGTCGACGGAAAAACAGGTCTAATTCTTTAGGTAATAAGAGCCCCAAGAAAGATCACCCTTTATATGCTGCCATTGATTTAGGTACTAATAATTGCCGTTTGCTAATCGCCCGTCCAGTGGATGAGGGGTTTAAGGTCATTGATAGCTACTCCAAAGTCGTAAGGTTGGGTGTAGGACTGGAAAGTACAGGTTTGCTATCTAAGGAAAGCATAAATAATGCGGTTGATGCCCTGTATGTTTGCGCGAAAAAAATAAAAACTCACCGAGTCAAGCGCTGGAGATGTGTAGCCACAGAAGCTTGTAGAAAAGCCTTAAACGGAAAATATTTTTTGGACCGTGTAAAAAAAGAGACGGGTTTATCCCTTGAAATTATATCTCCCCGCGTAGAATCAAGGTTAGCTGTGATGGGATGCATAAATTTAATTGATACTACTAAAAATGTAGCTTTAGTTGTAGATATTGGAGGAGGCTCAACGGAATTAAGTTGGGTTGATGTACGCCGCCTAAAAGATGAAAATCTATCGACAAAAATTTACAGGCCGCCTATCAGTGCATGGGCCTCACTTCCTATTGGCGTAGTTACCCTATCTGAAAGAATACCAGAATTAAATGATAGAGCCTTATGGTATGAAAATATGAAAACAGTTGTTCGAGATGAAATAAATAAGAGCAATTGTAAGAATAGATTTGTAAATATTTTTAATGAAGGAAAAGGACATATTATTGGCACTTCAGGAACTATTACTTCTCTCGCAGGTATCCATTTAAAACTTCCTTACTACCAACGCGATAAAGTTGATGGACTTTGGTTACGTACGAGTGATGCTATCAAAGTTTCAAGATATATGTCTTCTTTATCACCGTTGGAACGGGCAAAAGAGCCGTGTATAGGAGAGGAACGGGCAAATCTTTTGGTTGCTGGTTGTGCAATTACTGATGTTATATGTGAAATTTGGCCTAGTAAGATAATACGAGTTGCTGATAGGGGGCTTAGGGAGGGTATGCTTATGGGTTTAATGCAGCAAAAACAGAAAGTTACTATAGCTAATGGGTTGCAGTATGACCGATTATGAGCCTAAAAAGCGCATGTCTGGTGGTAAACCTGACACAGAAAAGCGAGAACGAAAGACTAAATCAATAGATGTAACAAATGCTACTAGAATGATGACTCGTAAGGTGAAAACTGCACGAGGAAGAAAAATTTCATCAAAACTCTGGATTGAGCGTCAAATTAATGACCCATATGTGAAAGAAGCAAAAATAAAGGGATATAGATCAAGAGCAGCTTTTAAATTGTTGGAATTAAATAAGAAATTTAATTTAATACAAAAAGATGCATTAGTTGTTGACCTTGGGTGCGCGCCGGGGGGTTGGGTTCAAATAGCTCTTAAACTTGGGGCTTATCGAGTTGTAGGTATTGATTTATTATCCGTTGAGCCAATTGGATCTGCAGACATGATTGAAATGGACTTTATGAATAAAGATGCTCCAGATATATTGAAGAAAAAACTAGGAAGACAGCCTGACATTGTACTTTCTGATTTGGCAGCGAATACTACAGGTCACAGACAGACAGATCATTTAAAAACAGTTTCTCTTGTGGAGTCTGCGGCTGAATTTGCTATGGAAGTTCTTAAACCTGGTGGTTCTTTTGTAACTAAAGTTTTTCAAGGAGGGGCTGAAGAAAAATTATTAAATATACTCAAAAAATCTTTTAAAACTGTAAAACACGCTAAGCCAAAAAGTTCCAGATCAGGAAGCCCAGAAATGTATTTAGTGGCGAAAGGCTTCCTTATAAAAAAATAAGCACTGAAATAAAGCATGATTCAATTAACTTTCCCTTTGCATTTATTAGTTAACCCTGATAACTCCCGCTTGCAAAAGTAGGAGGATCCCATGGAGATTCGAGAAGGATTAACCTTCGATGACGTTCTTTTGCAACCGCGAGCATCGGAAATACTTCCAGCTGATGCGGTTTTAAAAACCAGATTGACTAAGTCTATAAGTATCAATGTGCCATTGATTTCCGCGGCTATGGATACTGTTACCGAGGCAAGCTTAGCAATTGCAATGGCGCAGACAGGCGGTATTGGTGTTATACATCGCAATTTATCAATTGCGGAACAAGCGGAAGAAGTTCGTAAAGTTAAACGATACGAAAGTGGCATGGTTGTAAATCCTGTAACTATTTCACCTAATGCAACTCGTCGTCAATTAGGCGAAATTGGACAAAGATTAAATATATCTGGTATTCCTGTAGTGGAAGATGATGGAAAGCTGGTTGGTATAGTTACCAATCGAGATGTTAGATTTGCTGACGATCCTGATGAGTTAGTATCAAACTTAATGACAACAAATATAGTTACAGTAGAAGAAGGAGTGTCTGAGTCAGAAGCACGTACATTATTGCATAAGCATAGAATAGAACGTCTACTTGTTGTAGATGATAAATATAGATGCGTTGGATTAATTACTGTCAAAGATATGGATAAAGCACTTAGCCATCCTAATGCGTGCAAAGATAATAGAGGTCGTTTGAGAGTTGCTGCAGCATCTACTGTTGGTCAATCCGGTTACGAAAGAGCAGTTGCCTTGATAGATGCTGGAGTTGATGCAGTCGTAATTGATACAGCACATGGGCACTCAAATAAAGTGATTGAAATAGTAAAGCGTTTAAAAACTGATTATCCAAAATCTCAAATCATAGCAGGTAACATTGCTACTGCTGAAGCAGCAGATGCTCTTATAAAAGCTGGTGCTGATGCTATAAAGGTGGGAATAGGACCTGGTTCCATATGCACGACAAGAATCGTCGCAGGAGTTGGAGTGCCTCAACTTACAGCTATAGGAGATGTTTGTAAAATTGCTCTTAAAGCAAGAATACCAGTTATAGCAGATGGAGGAATCAAATACTCAGGTGATATGGCTAAGGCTCTCGCAGCAGGTGCTGAATGTGTTATGGTTGGCTCTCTCTTAGCCGGTGCAGAAGAAACACCAGGAGAAGTATTTCTTTATCAGGGGCGTTCTTACAAGTCCTACAGAGGTATGGGTTCGGTATCTGCTATGGCCAGGGGATCAGCTGATAGGTATTTTCAAAAAGAAGTGAGTGATAAGATGAAGCTAGTTCCAGAAGGTATTGAAGGCAGAATTGCTTTTAAGGGCCCTGTTGGCCCTATACTGCATCAGTTACTAGGTGGTATAAGGGCTGCTATGGGTTATACTGGTTCTAAAACAATAGAGGAACTTCATAAAAATGCTAAGTTTATAAAAATAACTAATGCAGGACTTCGTGAAAGCCATGTACATGACGTTCATATAGCAAGAGAAGCACCTAACTATTCGATGCCCGGGTAATTATTAAATATTTCGTGTTGATACTGATGAATTCTTTAATGAAATTGATAATCAACTAAACAATATTTCGAAGTTTAAAGTATAAAAATTAAGAGAAAATACATGCTACTAGGTGGACGTATTAAAGCTGCTATTGAGGTTCTAGATGATATTCTTAATCGCAAAACTCCTGCAACATTAGCTTTGCGTGATTGGGGTAAGTCCAATCGTTATGCAGGGTCAAAAGACAGGTCGGCAATCGGTAATTACGTTTATGATGCGTTACGTTGTAAAAGCTCAATAGAATTTAGGATGGATAACGGAGAACCACGTGCGTTAATCCTTGGTTCAGTTGTATTTATTGGCAAACGAACGGCTGAGGAGTTGATGGAAGCGTTTAAAAATGAAAAATATGCCCCAGCACAGTTAAGTAAAAATGAAATTTTAAAACTTTGTGGATCTATAGACCTTAATGATGCGCCTGATTGGGTTAGAGCTGATATTCCAGAATGGATATGGCCAGCGTTTGAAAATAATTTCTCTGATAATTCCATAGAGGAAGGACACTTTTTGACTAAGCGTCCACCGCTTGATCTTCGTGTAAATACATTAAAAACAACTGTAACGGAACAAATTTCGAAGCTCAAAATTAAGAATCTTGCAAAATGTGTCATATCTCCAATTGGATTAAGAGTAGAGGCTTCTCTTGGTGATGGTAGATTGCCTAATATCCAAATTGAAGAAAGTTATCAAACGGGGGAGGTTGAAATACAAGATGAAGGCTCTCAAATTGTAAGTTTATTAGTTGATGCAAAGCCTGGGGAAACTATCCTAGATTATTGTGCCGGGGCAGGGGGAAAGACATTAGCTTTGGCAGCTGATATGCAAAATAATGGTACTGTATTCGGTTTTGACATTGATAAACGTAGACTTTCACCTCTATATCAAAGAGCTCAAAGAGCCGGAGCTAATATTATAGATATTCGACAGCCTCCGTCTGAGGGTCTAAAAGATTTAGTTGGTAAAATGGATAGAGTTCTAATAGATGCTCCTTGCACTGGTTTGGGTACATGGAGAAGAAAGCCAGATTCTAAGTGGCGTCTTAATGAAGATGGACTTGAATTAAGAAACAATGAACAGCGTTCAGTTTTAAATAGTGCTAAAGGATTTGTTAGGCCAGGGGGATTACTTTTTTATGTAACATGCTCGATGCTAGCGGAAGAAAATGAATCTCAAGTTTATGATTTTATTGAAAAAAATGATAATTTTAGTTTACTTTCAGCAGGTGAAGTATGGGAAGAAAAGTTTGGCATTGATGCCCCTAAGCCCTGGTCTTCGGACGGTTGTTCTCTTACGCTAACACCGTTATCAACTAACACAGATGGTTTCTTTTTTGCAGTTATGGAGAGAAAAAAATGAGTCATGTTCATCATGAAAAACTGCTGATTATAGATTTTGGTTCACAGGTTACAAAGCTTATTGCCAGACGAGTACGTGAGAGTGGTGTCTATTCAGAGGTGCACCCTTATAATAAAATAAATAAGGACATGCTTGAAAAATTTGGACCAAAAGCAATTATATTATCTGGTGGTCCTAATAGTGTAACTGGTATTGGTACACCACGAGCTGATAACCACATATGGAAAATGAAAATTCCAATTCTAGGAATTTGTTATGGTCAGCAGACTATGTGTGCCCAACTTGGGGGGGCAGTTGAAAGTTCCAAAGATAAAGAGTTCGGTCGAGCAGATTTGACTGTATTGGATAAAAGTCAACTATTTGAAGGACTCGACATTCAAGAACAGGTTTGGATGTCCCACGGTGACCGTGTAGTAAGCATACCTGATGGTTTTAAAGTAATAGGTACATCTCAGCATGCACCTTATGCAGCGATTTCTGATACAAATGGAAGATTTTATGGTGTTCAGTTTCACCCCGAAGTAGTGCATACTCCTAATGGATCTAGGATATTAAAAAACTTCACACATAAAATTTCTGGATTTAAGGGTGATTGGACTATGTCTTCTTTCAAAGGCGAAATGATTGAAGCAATAAAAAAACAAGTTGGGTCAAGCCGTGTTATTTGCGGTCTTAGTGGTGGAGTTGATAGTTCTGTTGCTGCTGTTCTTATACACGAAGCAATTGGCGAACAATTGACATGTGTTTATGTTGATACAGGGATGATGCGTAAAGGAGAAACACAGCAGGTAGTTTCATTGTTTAAAGAGCATTATGATATGAATTTAATAGCTGTGGATGCAAGTGAAGAGTTTCTGGAATTACTAAAAGGTGTATCTGACCCAGAAGAAAAACGTAAAATCATTGGCGCAACCTTTATCGATATATTTGAACGCGAGGCAAAAAAAATAGGAGGTGCTAAATATTTAGCTCAAGGAACATTATACCCAGACGTTATTGAGTCAGTGAGTTTTGATGGAGGACCATCTGTTACTATTAAATCTCATCATAATGTCGGAGGCTTGCCTGAGCGAATGGATATGGAGCTTGTTGAGCCCTTACGAGAGCTTTTCAAAGATGAAGTTCGTGATTTAGGAAAAGAGCTTGGCCTTCATGAAGACTTTGTTGAACGCCACCCATTTCCTGGTCCTGGCCTTGCAATAAGATGCCCGGGTGTAATTACAAAAGATCGTTTAGACATACTAAGAGAGGCAGATTTTATTTACCTCGAACAGATAAAAAAATATAATCTTTACAATGATATATGGCAGGCATTTGCTGTAATACTTCCAGTACAAACTGTTGGTGTTATGGGTGATGAACGTACATATGAAAATGTATTAGCATTAAGGGCTGTAACTTCTACTGATGGAATGACTGCTGATTATTATCCGTACTCCCACGAGTTTTTAGGGGAAACTGCGACAAGAATTATTAATGAAGTAAGAGGAGTAAATAGAGTGGTTTATGATATAACATCTAAACCTCCTGGTACTATTGAGTGGGAGTGAGATAAGTGCTCTCAAACCCAATAAAACTGCACTTTTTATGCGACACACTTGGTACAACATAGATAAAAAATACTAGACATACCTGATTTTTTGACTTACTAAGTGCACACTTTGCGACACATTTTCAGTGTTGCACATTGTCATAAGCAAGTGAGTGCGCAAGGTCGGTAGTCTAGAAAAAGAAAGTGTGTTTCTAATGAAACCGACAACAAAATCTATAATGCGATTACTGAAGGCAGGAAAATCAAATAGAGATATAATCGCTCGCTTGAAGGTGAGTCCAAAGACTATAACTAAAGTAAGAAAATATATGAAGGCGGCATAGAACTTGGAAGACTTACCATCGATAGCAGTGGCACGCACCATATACTTTTATTTTGCAGTATTGATGCTCATTGTTTTTGTTTTGGATATTTTCACTGAAAAGGATAGTGATGGAGAGTTTACCCACAAAAAGTGGTCGTATAGTGGTTTTGTAGGTGCGATGATATTTTATTGCATTTTCCTCTATCTCATTTCTTTACCTGTCTTATATTTCTATGATAAGTTGAGGAGTTGGTTAGTAACCCTCTAGAATGCGTCAGTATTCGCATTATTCCGATTTAGGTCATAGGACTACCAAACTCTCCTTTGCATACATTATCGAGGTGCTTATTCGCTTTTAGGAGATATCTACCTATGCGAGAGGACAGGACTCTTTTTGCTTCATAGAAACCAAGTCCATCTACCTTTGCCATTTTTCTTGATACAACCTTCCGTGCTATATTGAATGACCAATGTTCAGGAACAAAGTTTGGGTCTCGTTTTCCTTTCTCTCGTCTTCTTGCCCATTCTTTTGCGGCAACCCTCTCTGCTAAGTCCCAGTAATGTTCATCAGGATGTTCCAGTCGCATCTCATAGATAAGTAAAGAATACTTGATACCATCAAGTTGTGGTTTCGTTGTATATTGTATTATCCTATCCCTATAAACCTACTCTACGACAAACTTGTTTGAGCATTTCCTCTCCTGCACTATTTGGAGGAAAATAACCCCATTCAGGGTCAGGTGGTGAGTATGTCTCTCCACTTCCTTCACCCATCGGTTGTTTGTAGGATATGCCACTTATTGTTTTGACTCGAAACATTTCACAATCACCTCGAGTGTAGACTTTGTAGGACAAGTGTCCAAACTCTGTTGGTTCCAAATAATCTTGTAGTTCCCACCAATAGACATACCCACCATTTGTCCGTATTCTATCAAAGTCTACATAGAAGTTATCTCCATTCACATTTTCACTAACCTTCTCCCAATCTGCATATGCGGGTGATGCAAACATTGTTGAGAAAAAGAGTGTTATACCGAGTGTTATTTTTTTTATCATAAGATGACATTACTGGGTTTCTGTCACAACTCAAGGGGGTGGGGATGATGGAGACTTAGATGCGTTGAAGGATACCCTTGGACTCTAATTGCATTTCCCCTCACATTCAAACCTATCTCCATTAACATAGAATGCTTTTGTAATTAATGTTCCATCCTTTTCATAACTCTCTTGGAGTCCATCCATTATCCCATCTTTGTAAGTCAATCTCGCTTGCAGTTGCCCGTTCTCGTAATAACCCTCTTGGGGTCCATCTTCTTCCCCATCTTTGTAAGTCAATCTCGCTTGCAGTTGCCCGTTCTCGTAATAAACCTCTTGGGGTCCTTCACCTTTCTCATCTTTGGCAGTCCCTCTCACTTGCAGTTGCCCGTTCTCGTGATACATCACAAAGGGTCCATCTTCTATCCCATCTATGTAGGTAGTTTTATACTTTAGTTGCCCGTTCGGGTGATAAGTCTTATAGGGTCCTTCTTTTATCCCATCTTTGTAAGTTGATATCTCCAGTAGTTGCCCGTTGTCGAAATATTCCTCAAAGAGTCCATCTTCTATCCCGTCTTTGTAAGAGATTTTCTTTATTGGTTTTCCGTCCTTTTCATAATACTCGTATACTCCATGCCATTGTCCATCTTTGTAAGTTACTTTCTCTCGCAGTTGCCCGTTGTCGAAATACTCCCAATAGGGTCCATCAAGTTTCCCATCTTTCATAGTCGATTTCAAATACAGTTGCCCGTTCGGGTAATGCTCCTTAAAGGGTCCTTCTTTTATCCCATCTTTGTAAGTCGCTATTATCGATAGTTGCCCGTTCGCGTAATAAGTTTCATAGGTGCCATTCGCAAGATTTGGAGAGAAGGGTTCATAAAATAACCCGTTTCTGTTTGACAATTCACCAACAGATTTCGCGAACACAGAATTTGAAAACACAATCATTGTAAGACTGAGAAGTATGAGGAGAATGTTTTTCATTTATGTCACCTGGGATGTTTATATGGTTTTCACACTAAGAGAATATATTTACCAACTCAAGGGGGTGGTGATGACCATCTTCAATGAAATCAAACGAGAGGTAAAAAAAGTGAACAATATAGTGGGGAGTTTATCCCCCTGAAAATATTATTCAAAAACCCTCAGTAATATTGGGTTTGATATTGCAAATGCTGCAGGGGTTTTATTGAACTGATTTACTCCCCACCCCCTTGAATTCATATACATATCATACTAGTCATATTGGTATGAGACACCTGACCCTTATCCTCACACTAATGTTCTCAACACTAATGTTCTCAACTTCTGCGTTTGCTCAGATAGTTGGTGAGTTAGTTCAGCGTAACGGGTTATATTATGAACGGCGAGGAACAACTCCCATCACTGGCACTCACAAAACCTTTACCTCCAGTGGTGGTTACTACATAACGACATACAAAGATGGGATAAAAGAAGGACCCTATTATTTATTATTCCCGAACGGGCAACTGCAAGCGCGAGGAACTTACAAAGATGGGAAATTTGATGGTCCCTTTGAGGGTTATTACGAGAACGGGCAACTTCGTCAGGTGATGTCTTTCAAGGATGGGAAATTTGATGGTCCCTTTGAGACTTATTACGAGAACGGGCAACTGCTAATGAGAACGACTATGAAAGGTAGTGGAATGGATGGACTCACTGAGGGGTACAACGTCAACGGGCGACTAATGAAAAAATGTTTCTATGAGGATGGTAAGGAGAGTTATTGCGAGTAAAACCCTCCCCCCTAAGATACAGAGGAAGTTACATTACCTGATATTAGTTTCCTGATGGTTTGCACGGATACTCTAGTTTCCTTTGCAATCTTCTTCAGACCAATACCTTTGGATTTCATATCTAATATCATCTTCTTAGTTTGGAAGTTCAGGTTAGACTTTCTACCTAACTTCACACCTTTGCGTTTTGCATTCTCTAAACCACTTACAATCCTCTCGCGGGTGAGGTCTCTTTCGTACTGACTGATGGAGTTTATTATATTGAAGAACAACTCTCCAACGATTGTGGAAGTATCGATGTTCTGATTTTTCACAAACAGATTGATATTCTTTTGTTTCAACAGGTCTGCTATCTCGCACATATTTTTTACATTTCTACCAAGACGACTGAGTTCCAATGTTGCGACCACATCAAACTTCTTAGTAAGTGCATCTCTCATCATTTGGTCTAACGCAGGACGAGACTTCTTTGCGCCGGAGACACCTTCATCAGTGTAGATACCCACAACTGACCATCCGTGATTCGCCGCAATCTTCTTGAGTTCTACGATTTGCCTTTCACAGGACTGGAAGTGGGTTGTGGATATCCTGGCGTATATTGCTACTTTTGTCATATATCACTCCTAAATCTGTTTCGCATTGCGATACAAAACGAATAAAAGGGGACTATATGAGACTACTCAATATTATCTTTATGTCGCACCCGTATCGCAGAACATTTTCACTCAGTAAAAAACAAGTCTTTTCAATGAGTTGCTACTAGGTTCTTCCTAGTACTACATTGAGTGGGAATGAATCAATGAGAATATCATTAAAAAGAAGCTTAATTTTAATATTTTT
>Ga0209308_10001313_pt1 | contig 23320 bp, 14 predicted proteins | sample COGITO_mtgs_1204_3_FD_184806 | JGI IMG/M metagenome (GOLD analysis project Ga0209308, IMG submission 184806) | Pelagic marine microbial communities from North Sea - COGITO_mtgs_120405 (SPAdes) (version 2) | ecosystem: Environmental > Aquatic > Marine > Epipelagic ...
CCGATAAGGAGACGTGTGCGCCCAAGGATTCAGAGGTTACTTACTCCATCACCGGTATGACTTTCGCGAGTTTTATCATTCTCGCAGGTTTGGGTGCTACGTACATGGCATATACCAAGAAGGGTGCGGCGCCAACGCCCCCAAGCCCTCAGCCGCCCCCCATCTCCAGCAACATGGCGGGAAACTCGTAATAAAATTTTGAATTAACTAGTATGGAACTACATGAAGCTACGTATACTGTATGTATGCTTATAGTTCATGTAGTACGAAACGTGGGGAAACTCTCGTTGGAAGAAAAACTTAATATCCTTCAGTACGCATTCTCCCTTTTGCGCTCATTCGATTTCAGTTCGTGTAAGATATACAGTTGCACGAATAATCCGAGAATCGAATACACGACCGAATAATTAGCTCCTATTCTGTATTGGTACAATGTCCAGAGTATACTGGCGACTACACCCGAATACAAAAGAGGATACGTATTTATGTTAATTTTCTCCTGTTTGATAGTAGAGATCCTGAACATCATCTGTGCTACACCTATAGATATAGCACTCGTAGCTATAAGTCCGTCAGCACTTACCATTTATATAATTAAAGATTTTAATATAGAGTTATACAAATGGAGAACATTTTGAAGTCGTACGCTACCAAGGGCAAGGAGAATGAAATTATTATCAACAAGATCACCCGTCTTGTGAACAAGTACAAGAAGACTGGTATCAACAAGGAGAACATCTGCGGACTCGTGTCTACTCTCATGATGGATGTTCAAAGGATTAAGGGTCTCGTTGGACCCGAGAAGAAGGATCTCGTCATTGATCTCATCTACTCCGTTATCGAGCAAATCGACGCAGGCGACGAGGACTCCGAACTTGAAACAGTTTTGAAGACTATGGTACCACCTATGATCGACAGCTTTTCGGTCATGCTAAAGTTAAATAAGGCTTGCGCTTGTATTAAGTTTAAATGAAGTTTCCTAACCTTGAAACCATGGTAGCATACGGAATTTACACTATTCGAGATCTCGTATTATACTCACATAACAAACTCAAAAAGCGAAACATTGTACCCTTAAACGAATGCAAATGTTGTTCATTCGTTTACACGGGCGATGTTTGCCTAAACTGTTCTAATTCTTTGATTTTATAACCAATCCCAGAACAGATTCTAGATTATTTTGATCTCTCTTAAGCGGTTTTGCACGTTTAAGGCGTAACGGTTCATTCGTCCCCGTCGCGCCTTTTATTTCGTACATCTTATTCGTAGTACTCGTCACCGGTATAACGTTATCTAATTCTGGTTCCTGAACCACGTCTGTAATTGGATTGGTATCCATATCTGCATTTTCTCGAAACTTCTCTATCGTCAGGTCGCCACCGTACTCTATTAATCTCTGTCGCTTAGGGGCTGGCTTAATTCGCGCAACCTTCCCATACATAGCCTTTCGCAGCATCACCATATTACCACATATGATACTCCCCCTAGTCAGACCATATGTTTCGATTGCGTATGTTTTCATACAGCTCCAGGAACAAAACTTACCAGAGACTATAAATTTATTCCGTCTTTCGTCGTGTTTAGTTGGCATTGATAATGGGTCACTATCAAAATCATGACAGCACCACCAGCACCAAGACATGATTAGTATCCGTGAAGAATCTTTAAGTAGTATTTTTTTTATACAGCTATATAAAAGAGAGGTGAGGATGGCCGCTCGTATTGGGATATTTCTCATCGCAATAATAGTCCTCATCCTCCTTGGACAAAGTGTACGAAATAGAACTGTATTAAAATATGATCCGTCTACGAAACAGGTTATACAGGTTCCGAAATCCGAATTAGGAAATTCGGTGGAAGTATTACGACCCGCTTCCGATATCGTCGTCGAAACCCCCGAAGAAGTTGAAAAACGTTTTGATACCACTCTCGACGAGTTGGGCGTCGATAAAGAGGCAGTCAAAAAAGAAGTAAAAAAGGTAGTCGATGAAGCGTGTGCATTTCCGCCCGCCGGTGAGTTGGGGTGTTATGGTAATTACGAAGATGATCCGAACAAGGAGGGATGTTGTAAGTTAAAAGCTGGTGCGTCTCCAGGGTTAAATGAAAAAATGGAACTAGCCAAAATGATCGGCGCAGAAATCGCCGTCGGTCTCGTTGTTGGTGAAGCTATAGAGCAGGGACTGAAAAAGGCATCTGGGCAAGCTGGTCAAAAGGTCTCTCAAAAGGCCGCCGCCAAGGCTGTTCAAGAAGGTAGTGAAAAGGCAGCTGTGAAGGCTACACAGGAGGGAAGCGAAGCTGCTGCGAAGGGTGGAGCCGCCGCTACAAAGGGTGGAGCCGCCGCTACAAAGGGTGGAGCCGCCGCTACAAAGGGTGGAGTCGCCGCTACAAAGAGTGGAGTCGCCGCTACGAAGAGTGGAGTCGCCGCTACGAAAGGTGGGGTCGCCGCTGCGAAGGGTGGGGTCGCCGCTGCGAAGGGTGGGGTCGTCGCGGTGAAGACTGGGGCCACCGCGGCGAAGGGTGCTCGCGTGGGGGTCGCCTTAGCGAAGGGTGGGGCTAAAATGGCTGCCGCGGGTGCAAAGCTCGCTGGGTCTGCTTCTAAAATGGCCGGTGGTCCAGTGGGTGCGGTGATGATATTATTCGATATAGTCTCGATAACGCTCGATCTACTCGATGTTGATGGCTACAATAGTTACACGTCACAGGATATGATCGAAAAGGGTAAACGTGCGATTGATCACGGTGAGTATGCAAGCATAGAAAACGAACCATCGATCGATTACCCCCGACTTTTCCCGTTATACGAATTCTGCCCAGATGAGATAGGAATGGCGACGGAACTCATGTTTATGCAAATGTTTGAGCAATATACAATTCCCAACCTTCCTTTAGACCCCGTCGCGGGACCCAAGTGGGATGCATGGATAGCAGCTATCATAGAAGCGGAGGAGACGGGTGCTGCAGAGCCCGATCTTCCGTCGGAAATTTTGGACTTTTCTATGCAAACGGCAGCTAAATATCATAAAGAGCGTGATGTATTCATTTACGAAAATCTACGGTTATTACTCGAACCTGATAGGTTTAAGTTACTCGAACTCGTGGAGTGGGCGAGTTCTGGTACGCGACAGGGTATTACCCTTTCTCGTGCAGGTGCGTCAGAGTGGAACACGGCGTCCCGTGATATTTGGCTCGCGCATAATGATTTTTTCAAACCACCTCCACTTGAACTTGAATATATTAACCCCACAGCGGGTGTGTATACGGATAGAGTCTATATCACTAATCGCGCAGACCCCGGACCGGACGATAACCCGAACACTATCGCGGTGCCGTTTTCCGAATTACGAACGCAACACCCCCAAGGTGAACTTGTTTTCCCTAACTATCCCGCGGGTGCAAAGATGGTCATCGCTGCCGATTACGGTGGTTTAGTCGCGTTTTGTACGAAACGTCGCCAGCTTTCAGGAGTTTCTACGGCTATCGATCCGGTACAATTAGGGGTCACGTTCGATATGGAGAATGGTGTATGTAACTTCACGAAAGAATACTGCCGTCGTTACGGTATGGAATATAAGAATAATAATTGTCGTACGAACGATGCACAGAAATTCTTCGAACTTATTTTGGGTACAACCGTCACGCGTGCGTTTAAGGAAGAATTCCAGGGTGCAGTTGATGACCTTGTGTCCGGAGATCCGATAAAAATGATGAAGGCTATGCTCCTATTAAACCCGTACATGGGTATGGGTGCTACTCTGATGATTGGTAAAATGATCACTGATGTGACCTTGAAAGAAATATTTGAGACGAAAGCTAAACGCACTAAACCTGCGAATGTACGCAGCTGTAGCAATTTCGGTGCAGGACTTCGCGACGATGGAACTAGTTGTTGGCAAGATACGATGCCTAAACGTTCTTCAATGGCGATAAAGAAACCATGCTCCGACTGGTATCATAAACACGGTAAGCATTTACGTGACGACGGTACGAGTTGTTGGAAGGATACCATTCCTATTAAATCCGCGCCGACAAAGAAGAAATCATGTGACGAATGGTCACATAAGTATGGAAGAGGTTTACGCGACGATGGTACCAGTTGTTGGCGTGATACTCTCACAAAAAAATCGGCCATGGCGAATAAGAAACCGTGCTCCGATTGGGAATATAAACATGGTAAGGGTTTACGTGACGACGGTACGAGTTGTTGGCGTGATACAGAGGTTAAAAAGTCTCGCCCTTCTAAGAAATATTCATGCGACGGCCCCAAATCCGATGAGTATCCAGAAGGTGAATGGAAGGCTGCTTATGGGAAATTACGCGACGATGGTACGAGTTGTTGGTCCGACACGTATGCTAAGAAATCTTCTATGGCGGAGAAACTGAGCTGTACAGATCCGAGACTCGGTGACGGTACAAACCCTTCGCATGGGGGGCGTTTACGTGACGATGGTACGAGCTGCTGGCTCGATATTTACGCGAAGAAATCGTCTCCGGCTAAGAAGAAAAGTTGCAAAGATCTAGGATACGAAGGTCAACTTCGCGACGATGGTACCAGTTGTTGGTTAGATGCATATGGCCGTGGTGTGGGTGTGGTTCCGGGATGTGCCTCCGATGAAGAAAAGGATGGTGCTCTTTGTTACCCTAAGTGTAAAGCGGGGTACAAGGGTATTGGTCCTGTATGCTGGCAACAAAACTGCCCCACCGATAAACCCAAGAAACGTGGTTTAATATGCTACGAAGATTGTGCACAGCGTGAAGGAGGTAACGGTGGTTGGTTTAATGGTTCGCTTCTTGAATGTGGGGCGTGTAATCGTGGGTGGAGTCGCGACTTCTCGGGCCTGGGATGCAAAAAAGGGTCGAGATGGAAACCCGCGTGGCCGTATCGGAGTGGTCGCAAACAAAAGGGATTCGGTAGCTATGGTAGAGGAGTTGGTAAACCTTTACGCGTGTGCTCGGGTAGTAAATCTGATAAGGATGCAGGTTTATGTTACAAACCGTGCAAGCCGGGGTTCAAGGGTGTTGGACCTATGTGCCACCCCAATGCCGGTGCAGGTATTAAGAAGACCGTGTTTCAACGCCAGTACTGTGGTCCGAGTTCCACACGTCCCAACGAGAACCGTAAACTCATCGCGGGTGTCTGTTGGGATAAGTGTATGGTCGGGGACAGGGACGATGGGGCCCTTTGCGCCCCGGCAGGTGGTGCTGGTATTAAGAAGACGCTCATGGATCGCCAATATTGCGGCCCGAGTTCCACGCGTCCCGGTGAGAATCGTAAACTCGTCGCGGGAGTCTGTTGGGATAAATGCAGGGAAGGTGATAAGGATATAGGCGCTCTTTGTGAACCCAGTCATGGTATCGGTATTAAGAAGACTTTATTCGATAGGTATTATTGTGGTAGTGGTGATACGGCTGAAAAGGGTAAAGGTCATAAATCCAATGAGCGCACCGATCAAAAGGAAGTCGCTGGTGTATGCTGGGACAGGTGTTCCAAGTACCAAAATGAGAACGGTGTTAAGTATACGGATATCGGCGCCCTTTGCCACCCCGAAGGTGGACCGGGTATTAAGGTCGACTTATTCTCTCGTGAAATTTGTGGTCCCAGTTCGTTCCAATCTGGGTTGTGCAAGGCGTACGACGCGAAGGATTGGCCGACACTCACGGCGGCACTCAGGGATAAGGGTCAAACGGAACTTTCACAGAAGGCATCATCCGGTGCCGTGTCCGACGAAGACTTTAAGAAGATAGGTGAAGTCTTAGAGTGTCCTAAATTAAGGAAGCTCGTCGCAGGTGTATGCTGGGATAGATGCCCCCAAGAAGAGGTATACGGTACCAAGTTTACGGATATTGGCGCCCTTTGCCACCCCGAAGGTGGGCCGGGTATTAAGGTTACCGTAGACAGGCGTGAATATTGTGGTCCCATGGCGAACCAACCCGAACGTTGTGAAGCTCTCGAATCCATGGACGTTGGACGCATTACCAAGATGCTTGAAGAACGTGGAGTTACAGATTTGGCTAATCGTATCCGCGCGAAAGCGTCAGATACGACCGAACCCGTTCAACAGTGGATTACCAGGGTTCCCGGTCTAGACTCTAAGGGCAACCCCCTGAAGTCACTTTACCAAGAGGCCGAAGAATCGAGTGATTGCCCCGTGAGAAGGAAACGTATTTTGGGTGTATGCTGGGACAGGTGTCCTAACGGTTATAAGGCAATGGGTGCTATTTGCGAACCCCCCGGTGGACCCAAACTCGTTGTCCCTCAGTGGGATCGTGATTACTGTGGTCCCAGTTCGTACCAGCCCAGTAGGTGCGCTATCATCGAAGAACGCGACGTTAACAGGGTTGTCGCGGAGATACGTGCACGTGGTAACAACGACCTCGCCGATCGTATAGAATCTAACGGGCTCGATGATCCCGCGCTTTACAGGGAAGCGGAGGGAGCTCTGGAGTGTCCTAAGAAGAGAAAGCTCGTCGCAGGTGTATGCTGGGACCAGTGTCCTAGGGAAGTTATTCCCGAAAATGCGGATGAGGTCGTAAAAATCCGCGACGAGTTCGCACAAGCCGAGAAGAATTACGAGGCGCAGCGTGATGTAGTTAACGCCGCATACACCAAGTACGAGGAAGAATACCTAGGCGGTGCTGAAACTTGGGAGGCCACCAAGGCTCTATACTTAGAAGAGAAGGTGATGGAGGAAGGCATGATTAATCTTATGAAAGAAGCGGAGGCGAAATGGATTCCGGCTAAGAAGGAATACACGAGAAATCGACGTACAGGGTACAAGGATATCGGCGCTTTATGCGAACCACTCGGTTACACGGACGCAGTTACCGGTAACAAGGTTAAGAAGGGGCCGAGTGTTGTTGCTGATTTGTTCAGGAGATACGAATGCCCACCGGGTTGGAAAAATGTCGCGGGTATCTGTTGGGAATCGTGTCCCGATGGTTACCGTGATGACGGTGCCCTCTGCAATAAGAATGCCACTAAGGAAGATGCTGTGTCTACGGATTCGCTAATCGACTCGGCGTCACCCTTTTAAATAAAATATATGTCACTTATAAACCATGGCTGCTTTCGCGAGATTGGGGAAAGCGGGTGCGGCGATTGGCTCGGCTGCTGCGACTGGCGCTAAAAGTGCTTCAAAGATTGGGGCGGCCATGGCGTCCACGTTGAAGGCTGGAGCCACTACAGCCGCTAAAAAGGGTGCAGATAATGCCGCCGCATTGGCTAAAAAGAGCGATTCAGCCGCTGATGCGGGAAAAGCTAGCGCCAAGGGTGCCGATGACGTCGTAGGAGCGAGTGCTCAGACTTCCAAAGCTACGAAACAATTAGATACCGCCGCTGATGTTGGTACTGATGCCTCTAAGGGTGCAAAGAAAGTCGATGACGTGGCTGATGCTGCGAAGGCTGGTAAGAAAGGAGTAAACGCGACGACGGTAGCTAAATATACGGCTGCGGGTGGTCTCGCGTATTACATTTCCGAGCAAATAGGTGCCGCAAACGAGAAGGTTGGCGATTGTATCGAAAATTGTCTCCCCGATAACTGGGCATCGTATCAATACGAAGAAATCGGTAAAGATGAATTAAACTACAAAAATCTTGAAGAATTAAAGGAGGCCGACCCGGAATACGATGAACCCATTTGCACAGAGAAGATTGACGATGGGAAACAGGGTCCGTGTCCCACGTTTTGCTCCAAGACGTGCAACGATAAGTACGATAAGGGTGTTTTAGATGCACTCGGACCGGCGGGTGATGTCATCGAAGACGTAACCGGGGGTGCGGGTGATCTCATGGAACAAACACTGACCGATTTGGGCCTTAACCCATTTGGTCCGGGTGGATTATTTGAAGGAATGAAAGAGACCATAACTAAGATCATTTGTGTTATATTATGTATTTGTTGCTTGTCTATCATATTAAAATTAACTGGAGTATTTTGAACGAGCTTAAAGCCTATTTTTTCTTTATATTAAAGAATGATACTCAGTATAGATGTCGGAATCCGAAATTTAGCCATGTGTCAATTCGACGATACGTCAAACCTTGTAGTACAGTGGGACGTATCGGGAATACCGCCGGAACATAAAGACGGTATTTATGTTTCTTTAAGAAAGCATTTAGATGAGAGGCCGTGGGTTCTCACGTGTGATACCATTCTGATTGAAAAACAACCGGACCGTAATAAAAAGATGAAAATGGTTGAACACTTTTTACACGCCTATTTCGTCATAAAAGCTCCACAAGCGGATACTATCGTGTACGATGCTCGATTTAAAATACCCGATGTATGTGGAGCTGGTAAAGCACAGTATCTGAAACGCAAAAAGGTATCGATCGAACGGTGTAGAAAGTTTCTAGAAACGGGTCCAGTAAATACACACTGGTTACCGATATTCGACAAGTCAAAGAAAAAGGATGACTTGGCGGATACGGTCATGCAAGCTATAAGTTATACGAAAAGGGTAGAACCCTTACCTAAAACGAAGAAAGCTGCGAATAAGAAACTCGTACCCCGTAAACCAAATGAAAATCAAAAACGAACGAAATATTCGAAATCTAACCTCGCTTGGATTTATAAGAATAAACCCGAGTGTGAACATCTAGAGAACAATAAACGATTCATGAAAGATCTCAAAAGGTATTATAGATGCATAGATGATCTCGTAGGGGAATTATCTTGAATATATACCATGATAATTCGCAAGGGCTTGATTTAGGTTCCAATTTGCATCAATTCTATCCTCTTCCTCGTTCGTGATACAATGATCGATTTTTATATTTTCCGGAGTGATACCGCGCATCTCCCAAAACATTTCGCATATAAACTCTCCGACATGTTTTGTATTGACTACGGTACCATTCATCACGGGTACGTAATCTTTTATAATGTCGCGAGGATATTCCTTAGAAGCGAAAATGTTTGTGTACACGTAATCCTCGCGCATTTCGGTTATAGGTATAAGTCCACCTGGCAATATATAGAAAAAGTGCCAGCCTTCGAGACGTTTGAACATGTCATTTATATCCAGTGAATGAAGTCTGTAAAAATTGTCGTACTCGAATTGAACCATATCCACCGTGATATTTCCGAGACCATCTAGAACACCGAAATCGTGTCCGTCCGTATCAATTTTGAGAAAATCGATGTGTTTGATGCTACGAGACTCACAATACTTTTGAAGCGAGTGTTCATCAACATCTACGATAGTTTTGTTTACGTGTATATTAGGTTTGTCGTAATCCACGGGTTCTTTGTACATGATGTACGTGGAATCATTTTTAAACGCATCTCCGGAAGGTTTAAACTCTGGGTCAAATAAATGAAGCGACATCGAGTCATCTATATCCTTTGGAAACTGTGATCCAGTAGCTCCTACATCAAAAATTGTCGCACTCGGTGTATTTTTTACTATAGATTTTAGGAGCGATAATTCACCGTTGACCTTTTGATTGCAACAAATACGAAGTGAGAAATACGGTATATTAAATTTTTTAGTGGTGTCTCGAATTTGAATCCATGTATCTAACGAGGGTTCCATATATGTACACACGCGAATCTTTGTTTTAAACTGTTAAAGAAGTAAATCCATAATGAAATATAATGGAAATCAAAGTACTCGATCACGGCTTCGTCCGATTGGTCGACCATATGCCCAGAGAAAATCTCGATAATTCGATCGTACAAGCCGCACGGGTATCGTATGGAGATGGAACGAAAACTTCTCGGGGTGATACAGGACTTTTACGATATTTATTGCGCCACTGGCACACGACCCCGTTTGAGATGGTCGAATTCAAGTTTCATATTAAGATGCCCATTTATATTGCTCGACAACATCTTCGTCATAGAACAGCGAGTGTGAATGAAATGTCCGCCAGGTACTCAATTGTTCCAAAAGAGTATTACGAACCTTCGGAACTTAGGGGTCAGTCACAGATAAACCACCAGGGGTCAGAAGGTGTAGTCGACATTGATCAAAATGGTATGCATTCACATCTCGAGAATTCGTTCGACATTTACGAGAAACTTCTGGAAGATGGATGCTGTCGGGAGCAGGCCAGGGGGAATCTTCCTCAATCGACGTACACAGAGTTCTATTGGAAGATTAACCTTCATAATCTCATGCATTATCTCCACCTTCGAATGGATTCCCATGCACAGAAAGAGATTCAGAATTACGCACGAGCTATCTATGATCTCATAGAGCCCCTCGTACCTATCACCATGAGGGCGTTTAAGGATTTCAGGGTAGACGCTATTCAGCTCACGGGTCCGGAAATTAGGGCTCTCAGACACGGAGAGATCATCAAATCACCGGGGGAACGCCGAGAATTTGAAGCGAAGTTAGAACGCTTAAATTTAAATATCGATACAAAGTAAAAATGCTCGCCATCACAAATACAATGACCGTATTCGCCGCTGACAAGAAAAATAAGGGATTCAAGAGGCTTAGTAAGAAGATTCAAAAGGAACGTAATACTGACGTGGATAAGATCAAAGAGAAGGTCTCTGATATTTTCCGTGATGAACAGAATCGCATGAAGGGATACCTCGAGGAACATAACAAGCTCATTAAAAAGTCGGATAAGCCCAAAAAGAATGGTAAAAAATCTATTGATTTTTACGAAAAGTAAACCATAAGGTACACAAAACAAAAAACATCGCTAAAGGTGGGCTGTCTCCAAATTTCTCAGCCAATAGAGCGCACACCACGCTGTATTGGACGAACTTAATTTCCTGTCTCGTTTTGATCATAGTACGTTTCATAGATCCCCTCGATTTTTGAAGCCCCGATACAGCTGTGTTTATTTTACCTATCGTCCCAGGAATCTCTGTCGTTTTCATGAATATATCACCAACATCCACGGATTCTATTATTTGCTGTTGAATCAGGGGTTCCAAATACGTGAAATAGTTAAAATCTGGATCCAGTTTGATGCATATACCTTCTATAGTTGAGAAGGCTTTTGCGAGGTACACGAAACTACTCGGTACCACGAACGGTTTTTCAATCGCAAGTTGTGCTGCGAGATCATCATTTACGATTCCAGAACCGTCGAGGGTCTCTAAGTATCCCAGAATGTTTTCGAAAAATAATTCAATATCCGAAACATCCGAAGAAGTCGGGACAATCACACCTAGTTTTACTAATGTATCAACTATACCAGCTGTATCACGTGTGATTATAAAACCAAAGAGTTTCGTGAATCCATCCCTTAATTCTTCAGACAATGGTACGAGTAATCCAAAATCATAAAATGCAATCTGTCCCTTTGGTGAAAACCCCAGGTTACCCGGATGCGGATCAGCATGAAATAGACCGTTATCCATAGTTTGAATCACGTATGCATTTATGAGGGCTTCACAAATCTTCTTCTTATTCACCTTCTTATCTGTAATCTCGGTCAGCTTCACTGATGGTACATATTCCATGACGATCATTTCATCGTTTGAATACTTTTTATACATTCTCGGAACTTTCACCCAGTCGATATCTTTCATACTTTTCCGAAATTTTATAGCATTGTTAATCTCCTGTTTGTAATTCGCCTCTCCCAAGAGATATTCTATCGACTCATCTAGAACTAAACCTGAACTATTTCCCGTGTCGATACCAATGCGCTCTAAAAACTGCACTATACCGCGTATAGTATCTGTATCCTCTTTCATGAGATCCAAGATTCCTGGACGTTTTATTTTTACAACAACTTTTTGGCCGTTTTGTAACACGGCCATATGAACCTGACCTATACTCGCAGATTTGAACGGTACAGGGTCAAATTCTTTAAAAATATCGTGTTTTACATCTATATCAATTTTACATGGGGGGACGTCATCTTGTAATGTCTCGAGCTGCTGAATGAATTCGGGTGAGTACAGGTCGGCGCGCGTGGACGCAATTTGTCCTAATTTTACAAATGTTGGCCCGAGTTCTATGAGACGATCCCTCGTCCATCGACCTAACTCGGCTTGATCTTTTGTTACATTTTTTCGAATAAGAAACTCCGATGCAAACCTCCACGTTTTATATTTACGTGTGCTATGGTTTACTCTTTGTGGCAGTATATTCAACGAACATAGAGCCATCTTATTACATGTGGATAAATTTATCTCTCTAACCCGTGTCGATATTCTGATTTTTTTCTCGGGGTAATTTACATGGAGTCTGATAAGAAAGAAGACTGTTACGATGTTAACCCAGTCGTTAATTGGAAGTGTATATGGTTTACGTTTGCTTTAGCTGGTGGATATTGGTTCTTACCGAAGAAAAATAAATGGATTCTGTTAGCGCTTTTGTATTTTCCGTATATCATGTTAGCGTTTTATGATCACCATTACGACTGTAAGCGAAATATGGGACCTACATACCTCGCCATGTTCTACCATTGGGCGAAACCACAAGAATCTAAACAAATTAAGGATTATAAAAATTGGTGCCCGGAAATAAAATCAAAAGTCTTAACACTGGATTTAATTATTTTAATTATAGCTATCGGAGTGTTTCCATATTTCCTTCGATGGAATCCAAAATAGTTTATTTCGATGTAAGTAAAATAAAGAAAACTTCACAGTAATATGTATGCCACTTCCAGATATATCACTTAAAAGAATTAATTGTACATGTCATGTTCATACACCAATGTTTGAGTACAATAACAAAAAATATATACGGTTGACCATACCAGATGCTACCACATGTAGTGTACGCTCAGCGCAGTCGCGCGTTTTTCCAAAAAATCCTAACGTCGATAACCCTTTAGATGGCAACGTTCTCACGGTGAAGGTTCCTTTTAGGTATCGCCGCGTCATGTGTTCGTACGAGGGTGCCCCCATCCAATCACTTAAAAAATCTGATAAGGTAGAAATGACTACCGATTTTACGGGAGCCTGGAATGTAGGTAATCATAGTGGATACACATGGAAGTTGAGTAATATAAAGCTTCTAGACACGATTATCGTATGAAACTCACACGATCTGGGTGTGTAGTTCCGGATACATCGGAAATAAAAAAAGAACTCACGGTTCGCCCGATCGTTAATGCAGATTTTGGTGTAGCACCTCCCTCGTTTAAGGTGTTCAGAAAGGCAAAATCTGGATTATGCGTGCCGAGATATTACGCAGAAGAAAAGTTTGGAAATGTGGTCGAAGATATCCGACCTAAGCCAGAAAAGATTAAAATATCTTTTAAAGGAAAATTAAGAGATGAAACACACCAAAACGAGGCACTTTCTAAAGCTATTGAAGCTGGTCATGGAATCTTATCGTTACCATGTGGTTTCGGTAAGACGACCGTATCCCTGGCCATAGCCTGTAAACTCGGGTATCGAACGATGATCGTCGTTCACAAAGAATTCCTGGCGAACCAATGGAAAGAGCGCATTCAACAGTTTTGCCCGGGTGCATCTATAGGTATTGTTCGACAGAATAAGAAAGAAGTGAACTGTGATTTTGTGATCGCCATGCTTCAATCACTCTCGTTGAAAGAATATTCGTTTGAAGACTTTGATAGTATAGGCACACTCATCGTCGATGAAGCGCATCATATCTGCGCGAAAGTATTTTCACAATCCCTGTTCAAATTGTGTCCTAAGCATACATTCGGACTATCCGCGACCCCAAATAGAAAGGATGGACTCACTAAAGTTTTACACTGGTTTATGGGTCCAACATTCTTTTCAGTAGAACGCAAAAACCAGGATCAGGTGGACGTTTTTCCACTCGTATACACGTGTCCAAGATTTGAAGACCCCCCTCCGTGCACGCGTTTCGGTAAACTTTCACTTCCCACCATGATCACAGAACTCACAGAAATGCCTGATCGAAATAGAATGATCTTACAGACGATCAAAGATGTTGCAAAAACGACACGACAAATTCTAGTTCTCAGTGATAGACGGTTTCATTGTGAATTTCTACACCAAAAGTTTAAGACGACATCGGGTTTATACATGGGTGGAATGAAAGAAGCAGATTTAACCGAATCCAGTAAAAAACAAATTATATTCGCGACGTTCAGTCAGGCGCACGAAGGACTCGATATACCGAGCCTCGATACAGTTATTCTTGCCACACCCAAATCCGACATTGTACAGAGTATAGGTCGTATCATGAGAGAAACGAAGGGTAAAAAGAATAATCCCAGAATCTACGACGTAGTGGATCATTGGTCGGTATTTTTTGCAATGTATAACAAACGTTTACGTGTGTATCGACAGGGTGGATTTAATATACCCGATCAACCGAAGGAAGAGGCGAACGACTTTCTCCCCGGAAAATGTCTCGTACAACTATAAGAATGGGACGTTGTTCAGTCGGACGATCCACACAAAAATACACCGCAAGTGGTGGTGGTGGAGCTGATTTGAGTTCTATCCTCGCGGCACACGGTGATATGATATACGCGAATCAAAATATAGAAGCCGCCAACGTATCCATAGGACAGACAACAGGACATGTTTTGACTGTCATAGCACCTGGTGAAGTCGGTTGGCAGGGTGTATCGGGAGCTTCGGGGCAGGTTGGTACTCTGCAACAGGTTACGACTAACGCTCCTACGACCACTGTCACGACGCAATTTCTAAACACCGTAACATCTTTAACGACGAGTGGAAATGTATTAGTCACGGGCAATGTGACGGCATCTAAATTTATAGGAAGTGGTTTAGAATTAACTGGTGTCGCGCTTGTCACGGATTTAAATGATAATTCTTCTAGAATTACTGATATTGAAACGGCGACTATAATTTCAAATTCTTCCACTATAACGACGGGCTTTCAAACTGGTGATATATTATACGCGAGCGCTGATAATGTACTCAATAAACTCAGTATAGGTTCTACGGGAGAAGTTTTAAAAAGTGATGGAACCGTGCCGGTGTGGGGTACGGATATAGGTGGTTCTTCCGGTACTGCAGTATGGACAGCCACTGGTGTAAATGGAAGAATTCATTATTCTTCGGGTAACGTGGGAATAGGGGTCTCAAATCCAACACATTTATTAGAATTACCTTCGACGGGTACAGTAAAGGCTGGATTTTTTATAGGTGATGGTTCGGGACTTTCTAATCTTCCTACACCGGAGAGTCAATGGAGTGGTACAACGACTCTACATTTCGATGGACCGGTTGGAATAGGAAATACAACACCTTTAACAACACAAACTTTACAGGTTGGATCAAATGTTTCTATAAATGATTCAGATGACGATAAAATAGTCGTGACAGGGAATGTATATGTAAGTAAAAATATACGAGTTTTAGATGATGTAGATTGTTTTCAGGTGAGAACTACCAACATTTTTATCAAGAAACAAATCGTCTCGGCACAATCTGCTCGCTCGAGTTCTGCGATGGTCTTGTAATTTTTTAAATCCCGTGTATATATAATGGCAACAGGGACCGGTTATATATCACGGCCTACGCTATATGGTCAGGTTTATCCCGATGAAGACGTTGGTTGGGTATCAACGACAGGGTTTCCTGCCCATAAACTAGACGGAACCAAAATTAATGTTGGTATGGGATCGGCGGTTGATATTTCATTCGATACGAAACTATATTTCGTAGGTTCTAAAGACTTTGGAGGAGATTTTATAGGTGATAATCCTGCCGTTGGAGAAGAAATTAGACAACTCGGTCGATTTGATATAGTACGATATACACCACCGGGAGAATCTGATATTATAAGTAATGTATTTTCGAGACCTTTGTACACGTTAATAGGAACAAAAGGAGCCGGTAACTCAGGCTCAACGTGGCCCGGATACGATTATATTAAATATCCAAACTTTAGTTACCCTTCGGGGGAATTGGGTGCTTCCGTAAAATCGAACTGGGATGGTACGCGTGTAGTTGTAGGAGAACCCGGCTGGGCGGCAAATCGTGTGCACGTACTTACTACAAGTGGTACAATAACCGGTGCACTAGATACCAGATGGGCATCTGGAACGGTGACAGAAGCTATCATACAAGGTCCCACTGCAAGCGAATTTGGTCGAAGTGTTGCTATATCCAAAGATGCCGCAAATATAATTGTAGTCGGTGCTCCAAGACTTAATAAAATTTATGTTTACAAGGCTATAAGTAGTACAAATTGGCAATTGGTATACGAAAACGGAGACAGTGGTATATATCAGAAAATTCGATACGACGCGAACACATATTATGACATGGTTCCAGATTCACAGGCACAGTACACTAGCGGGTTTGATCAACACAATAAATCGTTTAACAGATACGGGTATTCCGTCGATATAACACCCGATGGTACGCGAATAGTAGCCGGGGCACCCGGTAACGCCGTAAGACTTTTACATAATAGTAACTGCAGTTTTTTACCTAACACGTACGCGGCAGAAACTATAAGTACTTCGGCAGTTCCACATACATATATAGATCGAGGATCCCGTTATTACAACGCCGACAATCCCTTATTTGGGGCTTTTGGGCGCGATGACTATTTACAATCTATAGCAACTTTGGGGTGGGTGCGAGCTATTGAAAGTAAAAATGCTTCATGGGACCCCAATGTTCAAACTGAAACATTTTACTCTCCGGGTGATGCGTTACCAGATGTATATTTTTCCAATACACTCACACAAACCAATTTTATAGGGGAAGCTAGTTATGATCATTGGTTTACTGATAATCACTATTCGATCAATGGTGATCCTCCGGTTACAACGGTGGATGGTGATAATCTGTATATAGCACACAAGTCCAATGAATATTCTAATGTCAATGATAATGACGGTGGTATTCACGTGTACGCGCGGTCAACACCTGGTGATTATAATTCGGGGTGGTCCTATGTGCAGTTCATTAAATGTCCTACACCGGACGGTATGAGTAATTTCGGTGCGGCGGGTCGATATGGTAGTGTTGGTGTAGTCGTTGATGGTGATACGATGGCTGTATCTTCGACAGGATGGTCTTCTGCGTGGCGGAGTGTTGGTGGATATATGTTACATCGTCAAACTGATATCACGTCTTCCATGTCACTCGATTACGCATCTCAACCGATACTTGTTGGTGCAGCTGACGGAGATTTGGCCGGTGAATCTGTTGTGATGCTCGACAGCGGAGAAGCTCTGGGTGCCGTGGGTTCGGGTGCAACTGCGGCGACGGTAGTTGGTTCTCCGAATGGAAACGGTGGTACGGGGTGCGTTGATGTGTATATCTGGGGTGAAGATTCGTCCACTGCCATTACTTCTGCAGTCTATGCAGATAAAGTGAACACATATGCTCAACAATACACGTATGGCCCACCGAGTCCTCTTCTGTTGAATGACACATGGCAACGAGTCGGTGCAACTATTACTCCACCGTCGGATAGCTATGGAGTGGGTAACAGTGAATTTGGTTACAGTGTCGCAGCCTCTGGTGACGGTACGAGAATCGCTATAGGTGCACCCGGGATACCCGGAACTTATCCATACTATGGACAGGGGCAATATGGTGGATCTGTATACATTTACGATTGGAATAGTAGTACCAATGCGTGGGTACTCGATACAAGAATTGTATCTCCAAACACCTCCGGATATAATAAAAGTGGTAATGGTACCAATGGAAGATTTGGTCATTCCGTTTCTATGTCATCGGACGGTAATCGCGTCGTGGTAGGTGTACCTCATTACGGTTCCGTTGGAGTTACGACGGGTAGAGTACACGTGTACGAACGCGACACGAACAACTGGACAGAAATGAACGGCGGTGTTGAAAGTTATGGAAACGGTGATTTAGCCTCTAGTGTTTTACAGTTCTCAAGTAATCAGCCTACAGCTAAATTTGGTCATTCTGTTTCTATGTCTTCGGATGGTAATAGAATTGCGGTTGGAGCACCCGGTTTTACCTGGCATGAATCTGGAAACCTGGCAAACCAAAATCCGGAACATGGATGTGCGTTGGTTTACGATTGGAATGGTTCGACGGGGGTAGGAAAATGGCATAGGGGTAATTCATCATTTGCTGAAGCTTCCATAGCCCACCACACGACAGTTACACACGTGGCGGGTGGACCTTCGTATGGTACGAATTCTGGTTGGTCAGTATCTATTTCAGGTGATGGATCTCGGATGATTGTCGGAGCACCGAGGTATCATGCACCAAATGAACAAACTATCGTACGAGGATGTGCAGCGGTGTATGATATAGCGGGTGCAGCCACAATGCCTCCCACATCGATAGTGGGACCGGGATCGAACAGCAACCCACCGGTCATATATGAAACGGATGGATCAAAACAATTTGAATTGGGTAGGGATGTTGATATATCTAACGACGGTAATCGTATAGCTGTTTCCGGGTATTTTCTAAACGGAGAGACTCTTACCGGAAATTCAGTAACGAGTTGTGGTATAGTGAGAACGTATCACTGGTCTGTTGAAGTTGATGATCAACCGCCGCCGGTTGGTACAGGACCCACACCTAATGGAACCTTTAGGTGGAATAGAATGGGAATGAAAACGCGATCCAATGTAGGTGGTGTATCTTCTGGTATAGATACAAGTAGTACCGAACAGGGTATATATACAAATTCTTATTACGGTAAGACGATTTCATTATCGAGCACTGGTCATCTTCTCGCCGTGGGGTGTCCGGGTGGGTATTGGTCGGGTAACCCAACATCAGCTGCAAATGGTACAACTCCGGGATGGGTACGGGTATTTAATAATACATCTAACGGATCTCGTTTTAGCTGGGCGTATCCGAATACGGGAGGAAGTTTTGGTGGATTTGAATATGCGGGGCTTGAAATTGGAAAAGTGTATATATACAAAAGAGTAACTGCGGGTAGTCCGACGTCGAGATGGAAACTTGTACAGGGCGTAGAAGCATCTGAATTTGGTAGTAACGGACCAGGAAGTCAATACTACAACGCAGAACAGTTTCCTTATGGCGAACCTGTTAGAAGATCTGGATTTAATCAGAGATTTGGATGGAGTCTAGCCTTGAAAGATGATCACCTGGTGGTATCCAGTGATACAGCTAGACATGGTAGTACGGATCCAAATCAAAATTGGAATATTACCGGTCAGGGTCAGGTTTATGTATTTACTAGAAATACGCCCGGAGATAGGAATTCTTCATGGTCATGGCGTCGAACATTAGATCCCAGAGAAGGAAATTTATGGCGTACCACGCAGTCAACATTCCTTGCCGGCGGTGTGACGACACGGGAACGTTTTGGGTATCTCGTCGTCATAGATGGCGATTCAACGAATGGGTATACCATAGCCGCAAGTGCACCCGATCGCGATATTCAACCGATAACCGGTACGAGTACTCTCGTACGAGGTGGTGCTGTCTTTGTATTTAATGGTAGCGGTAACACGTGGTCAACTCAGGGGTATTTTAATGGATTTGATGCATTACTGGCAACTGATCGCAAAGTTGGTCAAAATTTCGGAGTGAGTTTAAGCTTGGATGGCGATACACTGGTCGTAGGTGGGGCCGAGTATTCCAACAGCGCAGTGGCGCAGGGGCCGGTCTCGTCGGGGGCATCATACGTATTCGCGCGGTCTGTGGATAACGTGTGGATTCAAACGACAAAACTTGTCGATGAAAACTGGTTTATAGGGTTTGAAGTAATTGTCAAGGGTGATACTATATATACTTTATCGAGGTACCCTCTTGATTATCTTGTGGCTCTTAACCCAAGTTCAGATACTACAGGTGCCGTTCACATTTATCACAGACACAACCCGGGAGAACTCAATTCCGATTGGTTCTTACATAAAACGATAATTCCATCGACATTTCCTTCCGCCATGTCATCGATACCCGCAGTTTGGACTAATGTACGGGTTACAGGAACTGTTCGATACCTGGATGGATACATGTGTTATGCGAATAATTCGTTATACATCGGTGTTACTGGTAACCGAACGGGTCCAAACAATTTTTCAGTTTACGTCAATGGTGTTATGGAAGTGCGTGAATCTGATTATTATACACGTGTTTCTAAAGAAAGTCTAGGTATTCCCCTTATTATGGGTTCGGAACTTCATGGATATACCGAAGACATGTTCGTTGGAAATGAATATAACCCGACTACGGGGTATTCTGGTCACGTTCCTAATGACACGGCTTTTGATTTTACGGCTATGGGAACGTGTGTGAGAATTTCCCCCGATGGTGCGCGTATTATAGCGGGATCTCCTCGTTATTCACTCGACGGAACAACGCTCGCTACACATGTAGGTAAAATTGAATCTTGGGAATGGCAAGAAGATCTCAACGCAGAATCGACTGCGAATACAATCGATGAACCGGTTATTCAAGGATTCTGGAATAAGTATCCATCTGCATTAGTTGGTTCCAGTGCGGGTGGGCGTATGGGTGAATCGTTTAATCTTGATTATCAAGGAGATAGACTGGCTGTATTAATTAAACACCCACCCCGTTTAATAAACGAAAACAACCAGACTAAATCAGGGTACACGGTTCAACCTATTCCACATGCAGGTAGTTTGCACGTGTTCGACTGGAGTGGTACAAACTGGTTTGAAGCAACGGAAGAACTTTTCTTTCCCGACCAAATTCCGTTTACAGGTCCTATTGATGGTCACCCGACACTCGACCCTATTAATACGTCGAATGTTATGCAGTTTACGGTACCCGATGATTCTGTAAACGATCACTTCGGAGACGTTGCTATATGCAGTGGCGACGTTGTGATTTCTGGGTGTGTAAATTGGACATCAAGTACAGTCGATAATATACAAAAATACGTGGGTCCACCCGGTGCAGTCGAATCGCATTTTTTTACTCTCGCACAAAACGTTCGTGGAAACACAGTTATAGGAGGTTCTTTATCTTCCGATATAGTGTATGTCGGCACTAATGACGGATCGACTAACACATCTACGGCTGATGAAAAAAGAATTTCATTCGGTGGAACCTATGCAAGTGATAACACGTACGATAGTGCATCGATTCAAAATAGAATCATTTATTACGATCCCAATAACCGAGATCCCGATCAACAGGGATTTTCGGAATTATTAATAAGTAAACGGTTTTCAAATTCTATTACAAATGAAGGAGCGGTTGATCAGGTCCGTATTAAAGCGGCTGAATTTCATTTAGACGAATACATTAGTTCCGATACATTACTCGAACAGAAACCGGCGTTAACAAAAAACGCCTTGGGTGATTTTAAAATAAATCCCGAATTCATCATGCCCCACGAATCAGCGACAGCTAATATTAAAGCTAAATTAGACGTAGAGGGGGATACGTTCATACGTCGACGATTGAACGCGGGTTATTACCCCGGTAATCAACTTAAGGGTATTGAAAAACTTCCATGGAGAATATTTTTTGACACGCGTAATAGAGAAATTGTTAAGAAAATAACACTTACATCCAATCTCTTTACGGGAGATAGCTTAGTGTCTAATGTTGTCACGCAACGTGTTTCACCCGGTGGTGATTGGGGTAGACATGATACGATAGGAAATATATCTTGGGAATGTTCACACGATTCGTCGGGTGGATTTCTTACCTTAAGTAACGTAACTTCGTCCGTATCAACTACGGGGTTTAATGGAATGGCGAATAGCGATGTTAAATCGGCGGATAATAAATACGTTACAAAATTCTCATTATGGCTTCAAATTCCGGAACTTCATTCATCAAGTACATACCAATATGTACACACTTTAGCTGAGCGTTCAGCGCTGGATATATCCCCTACACATAATCCAGCCATGGCTACACATCCACCCAATCCATCGTATAGTAATGGTAAAGTCATAAAGATTAAAATGGCTGGTAGTAGCCCCCCTTCTCCTATTCCCGCATACTCATTACTCATAGAGGTCCCGGGTACACTTGGATCATGGCGAGTTGCCGGTACATTGGATTCTATCATACCAACTGCACAAACGGGGGCATTTGGGGCAGGGAGTATAGACGGGTTTAAACAAAATACATGGTATCATGTATACGCCGAAGTAAATTCTTCTTACGCACTCGAAGATCAGGTTATAAAGGTGGATAATCAGGTATTACCATTATCATTACTCAGTGGATCAGTGTCACCATATGATGCACCGGGACTAGCGGGTATATATGATACAATTGGAAGTCGTATACCCGGACCGTTGTCTTTCGATTATTTCGGTACGGCGACAGATATTAGTGATACCGGTGAATGGCTGGTAGCCGGTGGAGATGCCAACGGTCGCCCTGCTCTTGGAAAAGTGAGTGTATATAAATCCACACCTAATGGATGGAAACTCCAAGGAAATTCTATACTTGGAACTAGCAATGGAGATATGTTTGGTACTTCGGTGGCCGTATCAAATCCAATACCCCTCGTAAATGATTCAGGTATTGTATACCCCAATTTAGCATACCCGCGGTTTGTAGTGGGGACACCAAAATCCGATGTAAACGGAGTCAATAGCGGTTCGGTAAAAATGTTCGGGTGGCCTTCTCCTAATTGGAGCGGTGTAACCGACGACTGGGTTCAGATAGGATCGACGCTCACTGGGCCCGCGGCCGATAGTCTTTTTGGTAGTCAAGTAGATATATCTAACGATGGTAGATATGTAGCGGTTGCATCAACACAGGGTATACACGTATATAATTGGGGTGGGGGTGCATGGACCATTAACGGGGAAACATTCTACGCCCACACCTCCTCTGGTAACTGGTATGGTGGTGGTGGAATATTATTGACCGTAACACCTAGCGGTACTGAACCTCCTCGTCTAAAATTCAGCGACCAAGGGGATTATCTCATAGGGAGTCGACCTGTCGGCGGTGGGAATACAGTCGGTGAAATCACGGTGTGGCTGAAGGTAAATTCCTGGCAGGCGGCGGGTACAAACACCGGCGCGATGCAATACGGTAATAAAATTAGCGTACCAGCTAGGTTTTCTGGACATTGTGTAGATATATCATCAGATGGACAAACTATAGCATTCTCGGTATCGGCCTCCTCCTTCAACGATGTTCGGGTGTATACCTATAACGTCCCCGCGGGGTGGACGACGGGTTCCGGTACCTGGACGCAGAAGGGTGCAACTCTTACAGGTGTACTTAATTCAGAATCTTTCGGGGTAGGGAGGGGTGATATCATCTACAATACAGGAAATAGAAGGCAAGTAGCTTTATCAGGTGATGGTAATCGTTTAGTTGTAGGTTCTCCCGCGTACCTCGACTCACCCCCCGCGGCGCAAAATGATCAGGGAGCGGTTTACGTGTTTAATTATATTTCCGGGGCGTGGGTATTGGATAACGTCACGTCAACACCTCCGGTAGGGACACACCCCGGGGGGTCTGTAACGCTAGTATCGAGTGATTTTACA
>Ga0209308_10001318_pt1 | contig 23266 bp, 19 predicted proteins | sample COGITO_mtgs_1204_3_FD_184806 | JGI IMG/M metagenome (GOLD analysis project Ga0209308, IMG submission 184806) | Pelagic marine microbial communities from North Sea - COGITO_mtgs_120405 (SPAdes) (version 2) | ecosystem: Environmental > Aquatic > Marine > Epipelagic ...
CACAATTAACTTTCTCTGTGCCTAAATGGCTACAGGCTGCAAGTACTGCACGCACATCATCATCATCCTCATCATCATCATCATCATCATCATCATCATCATCATCATCATCATCATCATCATCATCATCATCAGGGCCTATAGGGCCCATATATGTTGGAGCCGAATTATACGTCACAGACCGTCCTGCAAACAAGACCTGCCACCTTGTCAATTAATGCAGCGTCGTAGGGTCACATTTCGATAAACTTGTGAGCAAATACACTATCAATGTATGCACGCACGTAATCAAATTAATCGTGTGCTGGTCTAAAACAAATTATGGACACACTGCATCACCACCAAGTGCCGACCTTGACAACCACTTCGATCACGGCCAATGTGAGAATGAGTCTAGTACATGTGCACGCTGCAGGAATTAGATAACACGGAAGAATCACTCTGGACCTGACGGATGACAAAGTTGTGAAGTTGTACGTGTTCAATTCAATCTATAGTTTTGAACACTATTGAAAAAACAGCCCAGCTGCCAATACGTAAGACATGGCATTCAACAATACTATGAGATCCAATTGAAAGAACACATGGACAAGAAGTATAAGCTCACAGTGACCCCACTACGTTGAAGAGATGTACTGTGTGGCAACACCACCAGAGCAACTTAAACCCATGCACCATGATAGGAGAATGCAAGGACATAGAAGAAACAAGTTCAAGCTGGAACACGTTATGTCCAGCCAAACAACTAACTGTACATGGTAATACCCACATGCACACGTATGTACTTAGATGATTCCTCTGAGTCTGTACTATTGAGACGCATAATGGTAAGTACAGTTTACGGAATGCATATGTTCTGATGGGGTTAGCAGAAATCCACAACAATGAGGCATTCCTAAATAACTGAGCATAAGCACGACGCGTTGCAGCAGTATGTCGAATGTGCAGTTTTCGGTGTGTTATGGACATGCTTGCGCGTTCTGCGCTGGTTGCGGCTCATGAAAGTGCAACTAATCTGCACTAATCTGAGCCGTCAAGGTATGCACCCATCTGAGCAAGCAATTCACAACGCACTGGGGGGGGCTGGCAGGTCAATTCGAAACTGCTGCGCATCTGCGGCTCAACCCAAAACGCTCAGCCAATCAATGCTGTAGTATAGAAATCGCTGTAGCTTCCATCCGAGGGATTACGCCATGAATGCCATCCTGGGAAGAGAACATCTTCGCGACTCTCAAACTCTATGTTGTGACCCCACACGACCTGTGGAGGCTTGCTTCCTCTGGGATGCCACCCATCCCCTTTTACTGAGAAGGCAACCGAATATTTACGAGCGCGTGCGCAATCAGGAAGGTTGATTCAATTCACTTTAGCTTTGAGCAGCACGTACGCACGTAAGTACGTACGTACGTATACGTATGCACGTACATACGTACGCACGTACATGTTACAACCACACTAACATGATCTTGTAATCAAAATATAGTGATCATCATATCGTGCACAAGCTCCATCATACTGACCACAACATGAACACTCAAACGAGTTTCGCAACACCTCAATCCGCGATATGTGTTTTTTTCACCCATACAATGCTCGCACTCGCGACACATCAACAGAAGCTGCTTATTGGTGTGCAATTTGTTGCCACGATACTGTTTGAGTTCGATTCATGTTCTCAGAAATGTGTTCACACCCAACTCGTGTCTCATGCAGCCCATGTTTTTAGAGACACTAATAGGGCTCCATATCCTATGACCACTAAAGCAACCCATTTCCAGGGAGGAGCGCTAAAATTCTCCTCGCGACGAAGCCAGAGACTGCATCGTGTGGGCTGGCATCGACATCCATCTGGTTCCCGGTGACATCGATATACATGGCCTCGGATTCGATCATAAATGTAACCGTGTCGTGCAGGCCCGATCTGAATCTGCAAGGGAGAGTATTCTAGATCTGCGTCTGAACTTGAATCTGGAGAATCCCATGCAGATTCAGTATCTGATTCTCCTGGAGAATCTGATGCAGATTCAGTATCTGGAACACGACAGTATCCATGGTGACTCGATGCCGGTGGAGCAATCCCGATTGGCAGCCTTTCAAGTGTAGGTTCCAAGGCGGTTTTGGTATGCGAGGCTTGTCGAACAAGACAAGCCTGCGCTCTCTTACCTGCGATATACAATGAGACATGTTCATACATACGTAAATAAATAATAAGGGTGCGGTATGCCAGTATGTTGCAATCTTTGGGCCAGCTGGGCTGGGTCATTATCATGGACGTACGTACGTGCATAATCTAATATACGTACGTACGTATACGTATTCGTACACACGAACCTATGTACGTACGTAATTACGTACGTATATGTGTAAGCACGTACGTAGTATATGTACGTACGTACGTACGTGCGTAAGTACGTACGTACATATGCATACGCATGGCGTTCAGAAGCTGCTGCATAGTTGAATCAACCCGTTTGAAATGGTTCACAATACTGCGTTTGACATGACAATGTCGCAAGACAAACCTATACACCCTAGCTGGTCAATCCTCTGACGCTTTTCGGCGCTGGACCGACAGGGGTTTCTTCTCTCAGATGCTGGGTTTGCATTATCACCCATGGGATAATTCTGCAGGAGCCTGCGCGCATAAATTGTGGCTCGGTCAGCTGAAGATCAATGCTGGTGACACAAGGTGCCTGCTGAGCCATAATGAGGAGTGGAATGCGTCCAGGCTAGAATCATGAGGCGCACTGCAGTGAACTCTCTTGCAGGATATACGTGCGCACATATCTACTGATATCGATGCAAACCTTGTAGCACTTGGTGGTGAAACTGAATGCATACAACGCTTGTCCGCCCAGCTCTGTGTAAACAGTTGCATGTAGAAACTGTGGCACAGACTGCATGCAACATACATGAGATACACAAGCACATTTTGGTTTTTGGTGTTGAGTCCTTGCATCTCACAGCGCAGTATCCCCCCGTGTCAGCGCCCAGCCGACCACCAAAAAGCTGATGGCCGCCGTCAGGGTATGAAACCCTTCTGAGCACGAGCCGACGGCAAGAAAAATAAAGTCGAATGTTTAATGTGAGCTGTGACGCTAGAAGCTGCCACACACTCAGCTTATGTCAACATTACAAAATCGACAATAGCTTGGCTTCTGCGGCTTGGTCGTGCACCATATACAATAGGTGGACACAGGCTCATGTCAACATTACAAAAAGACACTACTTAAGTTATAATTAAGCAAGCCTACCAAAAGACTATTACCCTTTCATGGCACTCATCTTGTATTTTCTGCGCCAACCGCATTCGGTTGCGCCTGAAATGGAATGCTCGCAACAGGCAATTGGGAGGCAACAGCGGTGGAATAAACAGTTCCACTAAAAACTGTTCGCCGGCCTGTGACGTTCAGCCTCCTAATTCGATTGGAGGCTACCTGGTTGTTCGACACAAAGCCAATTGGTCTCGGGTTCATCAGGTGGTAGGCGTTGAGAACCTGATCGCCAATTACAGTCGTCATGTAGCCGCCGTAGGCATGCTTTACCATCTCAATGAACGTACTGGTCTGAGGATTCTCGCAGAGCGCGAGGCACTGCATCACCAAAACATCCGTCACCGTTTTCCTAGCTACTTCCACTGCGGTAAGGAGATCAGAGTGTAAGGTGCCCGAAGTATTGATATCACGGATCACGGCCTGCTTTAGGTTGCAAATGGCTGCATGTGCCTTGGCTGCGCCAAAAGGAGTATGAGTATGGAGCTGAGCAATAGCGTTCCCGAAACTTCGCTGCTCACTCTGCTGAATGCACCATGGACTGACCCTAGATGCGACTAGCTCTGCTGATTGCACTAAGGATACGGCTAATGCGACTTTCAACGAGGTCTGGTAGTACAAAGCTGCAGGAGGCAGCAGCATTGCCAGCAACTTGGGCAGCAACTGTGGGCACTTCTGATTAATCAGAAGAGCAGCAATAGCTTCATATCGGCATACATTCTCAGGGAGATTGGCGAGAAGAGCTTGTGAGATCCATGGCAGCTCGATCGGGGTTGTTCTTGAACAGCGTTCAATTTCTGCGCGTCCAAGGCTCTGTAAGCCGCCAGTTGCCGTTCGGATTGTCTTTCGCTTTGTTCGCTTTCCTTTGCCTGTGGGATGCATTGCCCATTTGATCTTAAAAGTGTGTCTTTCCCTTCTTCGTCTACGTCTGGCTGGCTTTGCGCATTTTCCTTTGTCATCATGAGGCAAGGAAGATGTGGGCGTGTTGCCGTTGCCTTCAGTATACATAAGCTTCGCCATCCAGTGCAATCGGTGCAGTAGGTTCTACGATGGGCTGACTGGACCCCAACGCTTGAGCCAACTTGGTACAAATCCAAAGTACACTGGAAATATTGTTGCAAGTAGAATTGGCCATGCACGGTGAAGCAGTACTCTCTTATGTCCAGGCATACAAAAAAGCACACGACGAGACAACCGAACACACGCGTACGAACACATCACGACAGTCGTGAGTTGCCACAGTTGCGAACATCACCCTAAAACCTTTTGGCACGCATTAAACTACGTAACATTGCACTATCAATTATCATCTGGGTGCTCTTCCATTCAGAGATGCGTGAAGGTGCGTGTCATTGATTTGCATGACGGGAGTACACCCACACCCAATGAATAACACGACATAGCCTTGGGACCTTAGGAATGCAATTACTTCAGGGCTGCGATGGACGGCAAACCAATCCAACATCACAACCTTTGACTCAGCGTTGTCCGTTCCCAGTGTTGGACAAAGTAGGCGCAATGCATCGATCATGTGTTCGTCTCTGTACGCCCTTATGTGTACTTTTGGAGGTGGATCACCTTCATCCGCACCAACAACACAGAGTGGTGCTGGTTCTTCTTCACGGCCAGCAACTGGTGGTGTTGTTTCCTCCAGATTGGGATGGGGTGTCTTCATTGGCTTGAGACGCTGATGCAGCAATTCCCGCATTGCGGGCATGGCTTGAGCTTCAGTATAGCAGAGGGGTGTGTGCGTGCAACACTAGTCACGAAAAGGACGGTCACAATTGAGTCGATGTGCGCAGTCAACTTCAAATGCCAGTCACCCAAAAGCAAGTGCAGTCAACGTCGAATATACAAGCTCCACACATGCAAAGAATGGTAACCGCATTACATGTGTGAGGCCCACCTGGTTGGCATTTCGCTTCTGAGCATTGAGTGCACTCATTCACATATAAGACTACGTACGTACGTACGTAGGTTTACGTACGTATACGTTTTCGTGTCTTGATACGCAATGTTGACGCACGCACTGGCTGACGTGGGGCGTACTTGTTGGTGACTGGACGCCGAAGATGGTGGTGGGACGGGCAGGCGCGCCAAATTACTACGTACGTACTTATGCAACGCACATGTCTCCCAAGTTGTACTGCATCTATTGTTAATTGCTTATGGATATATGGTGACTTGATGTGCGCACCCATTATGAACACTAGGTCAGACCATGTGTGGAACTTCGCGTGGTCACATGGTGCGTATGTGCGAAAACCAGAAGGCGAACTCACATGCCGCATGGCTGTCAGCGCCCAGCAAACCCACCAACACACGCGCAATATTGCAGTGACCGCATTCATTGTTGCATGTATCAGCCCTACATGCGTCCCTACCTAATCGCTATGTGATCGCGATATATCACGCGTAAGATCACAGGTGACCCCAAAATTGAAGCTGGATCCTGACAGCCTGTATGCAGCAATCGCTGCGATGGCTCAGCCTGCCTACATGGCATGCCGCGAAGCTGCTCACGTCGGACATGCCAAAAGAAATGCTCGCCGAAACCATCAAGACATTCGCCCATCTGAGTGCCAAACATACTTGACAACACCTTCAAGGCACTCGCCGATCAGAGTGTTTAATACATATCAGAAAATCTGACTGTTGACATCACCATCACCATCATCATCACCACCATTAGCATCATCATTGATAGGTGGTGATGCATCGATATGGATTTTCTGCCGGGTGCTCTTGTCCAACTTATTCCACGCTACCAGCGCTTTTTTGTACAGAGATGCTTTACGATCCATGAACTCGTCCATTGTATCACACGGCGGCACTGTCAAACTTTCACCATGGTGGCACACGCTCTGTTGTTTGAACTTCTTCTCTGCTGTCTTGTAGGTCACCTTCCATTGATCACGTTCCGGCTGCCACACTACTCTGTTATGTACGTTTGGCGTCGAGGCGTCGAATTTGAATCCAGCTACACGCTCCGATGATGATGTGGTGGCACCACCTTTGGCGGAGGCATTGGAGATCTTGTTGATCATCTCGGGGATGGCTTCGGCTATGAACTTTCTTCCATGTTCATCTAGAGCAATAATCATCACCCTTCCCTGGTTGGACAAAGTCAGCTTATAGCCGTTAACCTCGCCTTTCAATGTTGGGACATTCTGTTCTCGAAAGCTACTCAGGGTATTGACTTTATTCTTCTTCGGTGCGACGTCGTCATCATCAACTGAAGACTGGGTGTCAGTGTCGGAGCACACTTTTCCGGCTGCACGGAGACTTTCTTTAAGCCACACTGCGATGGCTTTGCTTGCACTGGATTGAAGTTGCCTTGTAGCTGCAGCCGCTTTCGATTTACCGCCTTTTCCTTGTTGATGTGCCGTCATTGCCCGCGACGCAAGCAACATTTGATTCATCCATGCTTCACCCGGAGATACCATTAAGTATTTACAGCCATCTGTCTGGTTTTTGTATTCATATTGCGGCCACAAGACGACTGGAACGACAGCATTGACGTTTCTCGCTTCCGTGCCCTTCGCAGTCCGCTTTCTGACAAAAATGGTGTCCATGACAGTCGTGCTCTTGAGGATCGGCGCCACTTGTTGCATCGTTGAAGTAATTTGCTTCTTGTAAGATCCTTTCTTCGTGTAATAGTTCTTCTTTCTCATGATGTTTACTACACTCACGGATTTCGATTTCAACCGAGGCGCCGATACACCTGCATCTCGCGATTGGCTACATTTGGACTTGTCACAGACGGTCGAAGGCGTACTCTCGTCGGCGGCGGTGGATTCGACGATGTCCACCTCGCAATCAATGAGCGTATCGGGCCAGGTGTCCTCTTCACCCGCAGCTGCTGCAAACGGATCGCTACATGGCGCATTCAAACTCATGGCGGTGATGCGCAAATTAAATAAATGGAACACAAGCTAGCACAACCCCGTACGAGCTCACTGCATCAGGCGGGGTCAGAATAAAAATAGCGTACGTGCGTAAACTACATTGATTCACATGTGCATGTGCGTACACGGAAGGGGCGGATAACTCTGTGAACCACCGGGTTTTCATGGTTCTTCATGTTATGCTACCGAAAAGCTACTGTGCCCAATGTTGGCACTGCATGATTCTCTGTGAACTTTCTAGAACCACCACATTGACGGACCATGTGTAATGGACTGTCGGGTATCAAGTTTTTGAATTGATTGAAAACAAAAACTCCACTGGACCATGCTTGATCTAGATGAACTCAATATTTCGGAATTGGACCAGATTCTGAGTTCCAGGCCAACAGGTGGCGGGTGAAGGGTCAGTGCAATTACGATCGCACGTGTAAAGTCAGAATGCCCGTGTGACTGGCTCTAGAAAGATATGTACGCACACACAACGGTAATTCTTTTTGCAAGCTCGAATGATGAATCATATGCGATGTTGCCAGTCGGTGTGAAATGCATCAGCGCCCGCCGACGTCAACTCAACATCAGATGAGACTCAACAGTTCAGCAATTCAATTTGGGCGGTCGACATTTGCAAAAGAGCTAGGTACCTAGACACATGAACAAGCTCAACTAACAACAACAAGCAGACGCATGTACGCACACACTAAGTCGATGAGCATTCACATTTTGACAGCGATCGCATAAACACACCCATGCGTATGCGAGACTATTGCAGTGAGGCTTCGAAGCATGAGGCTTGTCAGACCAGTAACATGTACAACTGCACATACTCCGGACCACATGTCTTGTTCTAGTAAAGCCCACAATCACTTGCACGACGCCTTGCCACATGGTAAACCCAACATCTTCTTCACGCAACTGTGTCGTACCCTCACAATGTCATTGGAGTTGCGCGCGATGATGAGAGGTGGGCACTCTGGGAGATCTCCGGCATCAGCGTTTATCTCTGGGTACATAGCCACCAAGCTTGCATACAAATGAGGATACTTGCAATTCACGATGGATCGCCGACGAGCTATCTTCAAGACAGCGTCGCGGCCACGTTTGGCTTTTCCACTCATCTGCGACATGATCAAGTTTTTGCATCGCTCCATCTCCCTCCTGACCATATACTCACGTATTGCTGACATCACTAGCGGTAGCAGTGCGCAGACGTGGGATGACTTGAGGCTGCCGTGTGGGCTGAAGCAATGAGATTACTCCATCACATGAAATGTGCAAGATAGATTGCAAACGAGTGGGGTGGTGACATGGCCACGTCTGACCACACACGAATAGGTTTCCGCACATGTCGATGCACCAACAAACACAACGTGGCAATGGGCTTGTTTGTGATCTTGCACACTCGCGAACAATAAATGATTACGTACGTACGTACTATCTACGTATTGGGGCGCGTACATCATTGGACTATCAGTTGTGCATATCTACCTTCGTACTAGGACTGCTACACACAGCTACGTATGCACTCATGCAAGTGACGCACAAATCAGCTTTTACAAAAATACGCGTTGGCCTGTCAATCTGGTCGTGACACATCTACATAGCGGACTACCAGACATGCTGCTGATGACAGATCTACACATACACTAGCCCATCCCAGTATGAGACTGGTCAAGGCCGACAAAACTTTCAATGACAAACATTGACATAACAATGAACCAGCATAGCCTCCAAGCATGAGACGTACTCTATGGGAATGCACACCGAACGTGCACGCTCAAAGTGTCACTTGATACCGAGCGAGAGACATCATATTCGGATGTAGCCGGGTGTTGGCGGCACCTCTTTGTGAACCAACCATCCTTTACGCGAAGCTGACTGGGCACAGTTTTGCGATACAGGCGTATCCGTGGCTTCACGTACTTGCCCCAATCGTTTAGAGCAAGATACAACTGGCGACCGCGTGGTCCATTGTTGATGTCCGAAGAAGCGGATACCGTCATCAGCTCACCCATCATCGTCAAGCGGTCCACATATTTCACAGTCATCGATGACATTCGAACATCATCATTGCCAATCGGTCCCCACTTTTCAATGAAGCGGTCACTTGTTATGTCGTCAAGCAACATTTGCCGCCCACACTGGAAGATCACGTCATCATCACAGAGGGGACTATCCACCATACCCTTCACAAATTTAAGATCGAGTCTACTCGCGATCTTGTGAGTATGTATCAGGTGTTGACGCACCCCTTTCTTGATGTCAACGAGCTTGATGTCCTCGAGTGTACTGAACACATTCTTGTATAATTCCCTTCCTTCCAGAGTTTGCATTGTGACTAGCACTCGGCGGGGATCAATCATCTGTGTACTTGTCGCCAGAATCAACGATCGATCCTTTTGAAACTGGCGCACCATGATGCGTTTGTAGCGATGGACTAGTTGCTCATCTTTGGACTCAGACGCGAACAGCCTGTATTCCTCGATCTCCCATCTAGGCACTGTCCACACGCGAATTAATTTGAATTTCTTCGGTGAGTGGCATGATGGGGGAGTCATGTAGATATTCTTGTCACCATCAGCCAAGCGCCGTGATTGCACAAGTGGCATATCGAACCAGCGTGTATCGTTTGGAATGCCACGCATCCGACTACTCACCCACGCGCCCTCGAACATTGCAGGCGGCAGTTCAGGGCGAGGTAACATAGAGCGCTTGAACACTGCAACATACAAGGTCATCACGGATGTCATGAGTGGCACGATGGGGGTGAGTATCAATGTTCACATGAGTACGTACGTACATGCGTACGTACACATACGTACGTATACGTACGTATGCGAATGCTGGAATAGTATCGTAGAATATAATATAGCGACGCCAAAACGGGTACATTACCGATTGTGTTTCGTACAGCTACGAAAGCATGATGCACAATAATCCTAAAACATACGTACGTACTTCTATTACGCATGTACGTCAGTACGTACGCACACGTTTGTCATGGAACAATAAAAAGCATAAAATCCAATGGTCCAACGCGTACGTATGTAGGTAGCATCACGAGTGGACCATGCCCCAGCTTGTACAAGTTTAGTGAAACTGCAGAATGAACACACATTTTGTTAGAAACGAACACTCACAGTGTGACACCACTTTCGTGAGCGCGTGGAACACGTTCATTGGGTAGACAAAGCTGGGGCGCACGGGAATGCGTGGGGTAGTTCACGTGCGTGCACGTATGCCATTGACTGCACTGCGCTACGAGCTTGATGAATGGCAGCAGCGTGTCGCGCAAGCAGTTTCTTTTTTTTTTACGCAAGCGTTACTACCCCAACACAGAGCACATGGCTGCGCATTGCAGTCCAATGGAGTCGATGCCTATGTGCACGAACGCTGCGTGTCCCAAGATATCAGAAACAGCACTGACCCCATGCGCTATGAGACTGATATTGAAAAGCATGCAATGCGTGCCTCAAGGCATGTCGCCCCTCAAGGCATGTCGCCCCTCAGTGGCTAAGTGCACCTCAAGGTATGTCACCCCTCGGTGACTATGTGCACGAACGCTGATTTGCTGCCCTCTAGGAACCAGCTGGATGTTTGCGTTTGACGGCGGTAGAAGAGGGTGATGGCAATGCCGGTTGCATAGCAGCTGATGGCGCCTTGGGAGGCCAGCAATGAACTCCATGCTTAAAGAATGGTTCAGTCATAGCCTTGGACACCCAAATGATGCAGTACACAAACGCCTTGTCTAGGACGTAGTCGTTCAAATGGAAGATCCGGTGAAGTTCCTCAGAATCTTTGAATATGTATCTGGCAGCAAGTGGCACTGTTTGATCCAACAGAGTCCTCAACGACTTCATGGCATCTTTGGTTTTCTGACCATTTTGCCCACAGTCCACGCGTTTCAAATAACGTTCGAATTGCGCCGAGCACATAACCCGGTGCTTCTTTCCTGGATTGTTATATATCGTGGTCTCGCTGTGATGGACGAGCAAGGTTCTATCAGTAGTCCATAAATGAGGTATGCGAAAGGTATGGCGGAACCAATGTCTGTTCACAGCCAGGGATTCTATCAGGTCTAACCAGATTATCTTGTATTCTCCATCATTCTTGACTAGTTTCTTACGGAGTTCTGAATGCAACTTCTCGGGGTAATTTGTTTGCAACCAAGTTTCGGCAACTTTTGCAACCCTATCGGCTTCTTTGTCTGCTGCAGCGGCAGCATGCTTTTCGCTTTCCATGCGAAGTATTTCCAATCTACCCTGGGTAGTCTTGGCAATTGCCTCTGCTTTTTGCGTCTCCAAAGCAGCTGTATCAAATGCTGCCTGTTGCTTCTCAACCTTATTGTCTCGCCTTTTCTGCATGCGGTCAGCAAGCTCGGCTGCTCCTCGCTCGTGCAACAGAACTGCAGCTTCGGTGGATGCAACTTTCTTCTCGTGGTTGAGCGCATCTCTCTGTCGGAGCAGAATGCGCAAGAGCATGTCATCATGGTTGTCACGCGCATGTCGAATCATGATGTCGCGCGCGCTTGCAATATCCAAGCCCCCGGAAATTGGAGAAGTGCTGACTGCATGTGTTGTTGTTGACGTGGCTGGCACCATTTCGTGACTCGAGGAGCTGCTAGGAGCACCAGCACGTGTAGCACCACCTGGCCCTGCGCCACCACCATCACCAGGAGGGTTATCGTCGTCATAGTCGTCAAGATCATCCAACCCATCCGCATCATCATCATCATCATCATCATCATCATCATTAGCCGGCTTCTCATAATGACAGGGCATCATTTCCAAGCCTTCTGGTGTTGGGTCGTCCTCGTCATCGTGGTCAATGATTAGCCGTTTGGCATGTTGCCACTCCGACCACTTCGTCTTCCAGCCTGCATCCACAAAGGCGATAGCTTCGTCTCGGATACGTTGACCCATTTGCTGGTTGCCAATAGCAGGATCCAACTGATGCCAGACGTCCCGCAAATCCTTATAGACGTCCTCGTACAAGATCGGTCCAGTCATTGGCAGCAGAGGACCGGTCTGTGTGTATCCTTTAATAGCAATACGTCTGTGGTCTTGCTGTTGCCACGCTTGTGTTGCAACATCCACCACATCTTCCCGCGTTAATGTTGGGACTCCACCCTGATTATTCATATGCATGTCAACCCGTTTGCCGTGCATTACCTTGTTTTCCAATGAGCACATTATACGCGCTAACATCGCGTGAAGGTGCGTGTCATTGATTTGCGTGAAGGGAGTGCACCCACCCCCATGGAATAGCACGATATAGCCTCGGGACTCTATGAATTCAATTACTTCCGGGGTGCGATGGGCGGCAAACCAATCCAACATCACAACTTTTGACTCCGCTGTGTCGTTTCCCAGTGTTGGACAAAGTATGCGCAATGCATCGATCATGTCTTCTTCTCTGTACGACCCCACCTCTTGCACTTGAAGGTGAAGCCATGGTGGAACTTGCATGTCTAAGAGCGCCCGATGAACCGAACCACCCTTGTTACCCTTAAACAAGATGAATAGGTGTGGTGGATCGACTGGCTCAGTTGACCCTGGCGAGAACTTATTGGTAGAATCTACCGTGGTAAGCAGACTATATCGTTGTCTCATTGCAGCAAAATTTTCCCACACGCTCCTTGCTTTATGGCCTTTCTTCGCGAGCTGGCACTGTGTGCCAATATTGTTGAATAGAGATGGCTTTTGATCAGCGCTTATGAACTCCAGCGCACGTCCTGACATGTTCCACGTTCGCGTGGAATGTTCCACGTGGACGAGGTGTGGGTCTGGCTTGGATCCATGGGGGGGTGGGATAGTATTCCACATACGTATATTGGTTGATGTCCATGTCCAAAGCAAAACTGGTGTGTGCATACGTATTGCTGCACTTATGTACGTACGTTGGTGGGTACGTATGTGTATGTATAGGGTAGTGTATGTACGTCTAGTGTGTGGACGCAATCTATAATATAGTTTGTGTACGTACAGTGTACCATGCATACGATGCCAAACACGGATACATATACGTACGTACGTACGTATGTATGTATATATGCATAATACAATGGAGCATCTTGGGGCTAGGCCAGCAGCTTAGTTTGACAAAAATAATGCAGCCACACTAGTCATCTATGTTTCCCAGTTGACAAGAAAAACCATACTTGACAAGCCAGCCCTGTCATGCAGGCCAAATAAAGGATTCGAGCAAATCAGGGCGTGCACCCATCGATGCACTTCCAATGGGTTGCGAGGTCACACGACTGGGAAGCAAATGCCGGGGGGCATAGGTGCAGACCACAATGACACAAGTACGTACACATGTATGTACGTATGTATTTCAAGTGCATACGTACGTACCCGTATGAAGCAAACGTCCTTGGTGACACTTTGCAAAGAAGGCTCGGAGGCGAAATATGTTGATCAAGAGGATTCTGCATCTTCGCAAGACTCGTTTCCACGGCACCTTGAGTTGCACACCAGTGGCTATCGTTACCAAGTTGTGTTCGGCCCTCCATCGGGCAAACCAATTGATACCATTCTTATCATTCAACTTTGGCAAATCTGACTCTTGAAATCCGGTAGACAAGAGATGGACTCGCAACTGGCGAGCCTTATCGATAAGCATCCTAGAGTCAGCTCTACTCTTTAAGCCCTGTACCTCGTCCACGAAGAACTGCAGCAATCCTTGGGAAAGGCCAGGGCACTTGACGCTGTTCCACTTCCCACCGGAGTTCCGCTTTGCGCAAGATTTGGATCCGTCTAACATGGCGCATTTAGTATATTTGCCGTCCGTTTTGCATTTGATGACCAGTTGCAAAGCCCGCCAACACCTAAGCCGGTTGCGGGTAGTGTACTCTAGATGAAGTTCCTGCTCAACAAACGCCCTCCATAAAAACCTTGGCATTGTAATATCTTCACCGTTCATGAGGCGATCGACGAAGCTACAGCCCTTTGCATCATTGAGATATGCTACAATGCTATTCCCAAAGGCCAGTCGTATGGACAACTGATCAGCGATATTGCGCATACCCTTGACGTAGCCTTTCTTTGCTGTTGGAGCCCCAGCGCGCGATCTGTGGGTTGATACATTCCTGTCTAAGAAGTCGCTGAAGCCATTATAGACGCTCATAGCGATCACTACTATCAACTACCCACTGATGCGATCCGCGCCTGAGCACGCTGGTGAGGCAATGCGCAGGGGTAAAGTAATGGGCGATGAACACATCGACACACCAACACAATAATTCAGCAGAGCATGCACACATGGGCGAATGCTACATCCGTATACGTATTTACGTTTATATACGTATATCACATGAGTGCGTGAGTGAGTGGGTGATATGAGGAGGCGAGAGAAGATAGGACAAATGAGAGGACATAGAAGAGACAAGTTGGAGCTAGAACACGTTGAGTCTAGATTCAATTGTATATGGTAATACATACATGCACACGTACGTAACTGCGTAAATGACGTATATGAGTCTGTAATATTGAGACACCTTTTTAAATATAGTAACTGGTGCTATAATATAAACTCGCGTTTGCATGATGCGGTGACTGCTCGCGAGCAGGAACGCGAGTTGCAAAAAACAACATGGAACAGTAGCACAACGTGATGCAGTTGTATGTCGCGCATGTTGTTCACGGGTGATGCAGACATGCTCGTGCGTCATGTGATGGTTGTTTGCCCTCATGATGTAGGTACCCCAATCGGAGTCATCAAGTTGGGCCATCAAGGTATACACCCATCTGTGCCTGCAAATCGACAAGGACTATGCGTAACATGTTTTTTTCTGGGTTCCGTCAGGCCAAGAAGGCCATGGCCATCCGGAGAGAGCCATGATGGTAACATTGCCACAGCCCACCAAGTAACATACGTGCACTCATTTCTTATTAAAACAATGGACTCGTTGTATTTGTGTTTGTGAATGCATGATTCGATGGGGTGTGTATGATGTACTAGGCCTTAGCAATCATCAGTATCATCATCAGCAAAAAGACTATAGTCAGGACTATAGTCTAGCGGGCGATGATTCAACTCAGCTTTCAACGCCTGCTTCAACATCTTCTTCGCCATCTTCACCTTCGTCTTCGCCTTCTTCACAAGCTCCTTGTGTAATAGCTCTTCTTTCTTCAAAAGATCCTCTGCCTTCTTCACAAGCTTCAACATCTTCTTCGCCATCTTCACCTTCGTCTTCGCATGCTTCACAAGCTCCGTGTGTGATAGCTCTTCTTTCTTCAAAAGATCCTCTGCCTTCTTCACAAGCTCCTCCGCCTTCCTCCTCCTCGCCTGCGCCTTGCGCAACTTCGCGCATGCTTGAGTTGCTTGCATGGGGTCCATGGTGGCAATGGTGACCAACTGTTGATGATTTCCGGGCGAGCTTTCAGCTTTTATACCGAAATGGCTACAGGCAAACACTTGTACTCAAAGCATGCGGGCAAAACACATGCGAGCAAACACACATGCACACACAATTAACTAATGCATGTGGCCCTGTGTATTTTGTTTGGGTGGTTTCATTTTGCTCATGATTGGATGGACGGTACAACATAATCCACCAACTGTGTGTATTGTCTGAATCAACAACGAATACATTTTATCTGCAGATGGGTGTGCATTCAGTTCCACGTACGTACGCCCGTACGTACCTACATATGCGCCATATAGGTCAGCACTCGCGCAACGCTGCTTTTTGTACAGGCAAGAATCTTTGTATGTCAATGTCTGCCTACTCCATGATCACCCTTACACTAACAACGGACAGTGTTAAACCCCATATCACGATCATGTGGCCAGCGTCTAGCTTGCGCAAAATAAAAGAACTATTGCTTACGTACAGCGCGTTCAGATCCAGCTATGTACGCACCTGTGTACGTACAAGTGCTCTTGGGGGCATGACGTGTCAGATCGCATGTGGCATGGAATGTACACCCACCTCTCTGACCACCACCGTCAAGGCATTTGCCAATCTGAGTGTTACACAACCACTTCAAGGCATTGGCCCATCAGATGGCATCTGGATCATCGACACCAGCGGCAGCAGCCGCAACATCATCATAGCCGAAGAAATCACCGCAAACATCTTCTTGCATCACCGAGAAATACAGCTCGTCACCCTTTTTCACTTTTTTGCTGTTCACCGCAACCAGGATGTCGACATCGAGCAACGATTTTTTCGAACTTTTGAATATAGGGTTGTCCGTCGTCGATGGTGGTACTGCGAAAGTGGTCCGATTGAGATGCATGTTCACATCTCCAGGGTTGTGCGTCTTACGGATAAACCACAGTGGGCTCATCGTGCCAGCATCATCATTTTTGGAAGTGCCAGAGCTCACGGGGGTTTCGAAGTAGAACCTGACTTTCGATGGTTTTCTTTCAGGAATTGCATCTGTAGAGTCTGCATCTCCGCTGCGCTTGGTGGCCCGTTTCGCCTCTTTGCTCGTCACAGCTACCGTTGCGCGTTTCATATAGGACTCCGCATCATCAGTGAGTTTGGACTTATCAGTCCTCGGAGTTACTCGTACCAGACCATGACCAACCTTGTTATCGATTCGAGCATATGGCGTGATCATTAAATCGCCAGCCCTGAAATCCTTTGTTGCCTTGACCTGCCAAGTAATCGACTCCTTGCTTACAGAGGCAGGATGATGATTTGCTCGATCATCTTGCCTCTGTGATCGAGAACATTCTCCATTCTTTGACTGGGTAGTTTGTGCTTGCCCCTCGGCCGGCGTCGTCGTCGTAACACACTTCACGATGTCAATGAACCTCATTGCCTCATGGTTCAGATACCAGACTTGATCAAGCATAAGATTCGCCTGATTTTCGGCCATAGGGAAGAACATGTCGTCATAACGAAAACCAGGCATCCGCTTATAATCAATAGAAGTTTCTGATGGTTTTGGCGCCTCGGGGCGCAGCAGGTCCGAATCGATTGTGTGCGTTTGAGTGCTGTACTCAATTGTGGCAGCCCACCCGGATGGGTATTTCTGATGTGCTGCATAATCTGTTGCCTGCATATAGGCTGCATCACCCTCATCATCGTTAGGTTTGCGAATCATCATGCGGATATCAATCGATGAGCTACGTCGCAAATGAATCAGATTCGCAGACCACAAATGTGTCTTCGCGCGTTTCGCTGGTGGCTCACCATCTGGATCTGTGATTTCGGCATCGCCAGCGTTATCGGTAGGTGGTTCGGCCTGTAATGAACACGGGGCAAATACGTACGTAGGTACGTAGTTGTGTGAGTACGCACGGATGTACGTACGTACGCATGTGGATGATGATGATGAGCGTGCGGTTATTCATCGAATCACAACTTGGGAGCAACTGTTCATGATAATGAACAAGATTAGGCGGGGTGATGGAATATCACCATGGTGACTAATGTGATCGAATTGCGCACTACATACTTACGTACGTATATGTGTACGTACGCACGTAAGCACGATGATCATTACCCTATGGACTGTCATTTGCCTGCAAGAACGCAAGACTGGCAAGCAGAACACCAGCGGGGAACTTGCCATCTGAGTGACCCACACGCCTCATTATATCATTGAAGCTGAGCCCGCGATCATCGCGTTGCTCACCATGCATCCCCCGGAATTGATAGGGGTAAGTAAGAACATGGTTGTTTAATGGGTTGCCTATAATCAATGTGTTTAGCTAGGTAAGCGGATTCACACACAACACTTCTGCAGCATCGGCAGCCGTTGCACCTGCAATGCACACCAAATCATCAAACCAAATTGAATTCTTCCAGCACCCACACCCGGGACCCGCAATGCATCTCAGTTCATCAATTACGTCTTCAGTGAATTTTATCGGATGGATTGCTGCATGGATGCCTGCGGTGCGGCGGTTCGTACACTGTTTCCATGGCCCTCCTTCTCACTTGGACGCACCTGGACTCACTTGGTCTCAATCGCTCACTTGGTTAAGGTGTGGGTGTCGCATTTTGCGTGTAGACTCAATAATTTAGCTAGCTAAGCGGATTCACACACAACACTTCTGCAGCATTGGCAGCCGTTGCACTTGCAATGCACCTCAATTCATCAAACCAAATTGAATTCTTCCAGCACCCGCACCCGGGACCCGCAATGCACCTCAGTTCATCAATTACGTCTTCAATGAATTTCATCGGATGGATTGCTGCATGTGGTGGTTCGAGTTAATAGCTGACACTGACACTGACACTGACACCGTGGGCCCCACTGACGTTGATGTCTGTGGCGCAGGCTGCGGTTAAGGTGCGTGTGTCGCATTTTGCGTTTAGACTCAAGTGCAATGGATTGCGAGCGCAAGCGTGAGGTGCGTCGAACCCAGTTTACGTTTAGACTCCAGTGCAATGGATAGCAAGCGCAAGCGTGAAAATCAATCGGATGGATTGCGGTTTGTGGTGGTTCGAGTTAATGCGGGCACCCACTGAGAGCTGCAGCGAACTGCGCAGGCTGCGGGCAGCATGCGTGTCGCATTACGCAAACGAGCAAATTACACAACTATGTTAAGCAAACGAATATGACTTCACAAAATCAGCTTGAACAAACACTGTTATGCGAACAAACAGCTGCACCATGCCGTTGACTATCGTGCGAAAAATGTGTTTCCTGGAATATTGGAACGCCGTCGATCCCCAGCTGACTGCTCATAACAGCCGCAATTTGGGTACTTTCTGAATACATTCATCCTAGCCATAACCTGGCTGGCCATTGGCTGTAAGATTGAAGCAACGTGTGATTCCAGAAAAAAGTAAGCCATACATCACAAATGGCTATGACTAAGACTGGACTCATATGGGCAGAGATACCACTAGGTTCAACCGGCGGGGGCTGGATTTTCGTGGCATTGGTATACACCGCATCTTTGAGGTCAGCAACCGGGACTTTCATTAACGCAGCTACTCGCGACCTGTAAGTCGCTTCAAACTCTGCCAGCTTTCCATGCATTATCTTAGCTGCGGTAGTGTTCTGCGTCGTTGGGTCAAGCGTCCTATTGCTCCCTCCAAGTTGTGACCGTTTCTTTTCAAGTTCCTCGCCAACTTTATACGCGAGTTCTCCAAGACTGAACAATAGATCCGTGCGCGCCGACAAGACCTTCTCCACTAAACTGATTTCGGTCAACGGATAGTGAGCGAGTATCGATTTAGCGGCGAGGTGGATTTGACCAGATGCGATGAATTGTTCGTTCAATCGCAACATGGATGTTGCCGACATTTTCTTGGCCGTAATTGCAAGTCGCGTGGTGTCAGATTCATTCTCAAGTTCTTTGTTGCCAAAGTGTTCCTTCTTTGCCATCATATATCTCGAAATGAGCACTGCGATCATCGTCCAGATGTGCCTCTTATCAAGATTGCAAGCGGTCCGGTAGTCCGCAGCTGACACTTTAACATGCCCACTGACTGCGTGGAATACCATATCACGGAAGCAATGCGCTGGAGGTAGAATTATTGCAATAGTACACAGCGAGCGCCACACAACACATCTCAAACAAAACGGCTTGTAATGTATCAGGTCGACCAACATGCCACTATAATGTAAGGCGGTGAGCGTTAGTGGAGAGGGATGGGTTGATGTACAATGCAATCGGCACGAATATATATATGCATACGTACGTACCTGCAAATAAAAAGGAGTCACCTGCATTGCGTGATAGAGGCAACTGAAATGCAATATACGAGCTTGTATGGGCTTCTGAAAATGCGCGAAGCCCCTGCTGCTTCTTCATGTGTGTCAGAACCTCGTCAATAGTCAATGACGCTTGAGGTTTCTTGGTGACGCTTGAGATAACATCGAAGGCGTTCGTGATTCTGCCTTGAAATTGTACTTCACATTCACTCATTGACACGTCAGCATCCTGGTTGTCTGACTCCATCAAAGCCTGGAGTGCTGCCCGGTCGTCCCAAAGGGCAGCATCATAAACTTGACACAGCACGCCATGCTCCGCGATGTCTTTGGCTTCTTTGAGTGACAAGTTGAAGATGATCTGCGTGTCATTAGCGTTGAACAAGGTTCTGTTGCCGTCTGCATTCAGTTTCTGGGCGTGTGTGAAATGAGTTCGTGTGAGGCATGCATGACTCATTTCTGCTGAAAAGTTTGGCATGAGCGCACTGCTTTCACACTTCTGCTTGTTAGCAAGCCTCCACCCCTCGAGTGCACACGATGGCACGGGAACGACGTCGACACAGATGTACCGATTCAATCGCACTCCATCTTTCAGCATCGACCGCGCGACTTCGTGGACGTGCTTTGGGGATATGCCAAGGCCTCCCCTATTGTTTAGCAGAAGCCCCAACTTACGAGTGTCGAGTCGGACGATGTTTCCATTCTTGTGTGAGAGCGCCCTGTCAAGATCATCAATGATGATTCCTGGTGGTGGCAATGGTTTGCTATCTGCCATCGTAACTACGTGCACGGATGGGAAATCTGGAGTGTGTACGGTAGCGGCTACGGTAAGTCTGCAGCACAAATATGTGTCAACCAATTCTATGTGAACAACCTCTGTCAGCAATATACGTCAACTAATTCTGTCTACCAAATATGTCTACTACATGAACTAGCCCAAATGGCTACGGAAACGGGAAACGTAAGACAAGCATAAGGAAATTATCACAGCGCGAACCCCTACCAAACGATCACGCACCGTAACATCACATAAGCGTGTATTTTGTTACAATTCAATACTTGAGTAATTCACAGGAACTCCTAAAGACACACCCACATTTGTTTATCACTTTCATGATCTGCGTCCACATCGAAAAAGTCTCACTCATGCCCAGTGAGGAAGTTCTAATCTACGCCGGAAGAATACTAACTCATGCTCACTCAATGTCCGTTCCTCATGCGATTTCTTCAACTCATCTCGCAGATTATCAAAACACGCTCTGTGCCAGCCTTCCCAGCAATCTGGCCGCCACATCCACACCCTACTGCGATTATCAAACCACCATGCAGCCCGCGCACTATAGTATCCTTCGTAGAGCAGCCAGACCTCATCTGGACCCTGACATGTTAATGGTTTGTGGGGCGTCAAACAATGTAGGCGAGTACACCAGGGCATGCTTGAGAAACTAGCATGTGTGTGTGTGAATGTGCTTCAGAACAAACCCTGAAAACAAATCGACCCATGCCACAATTCACTGCTTGTGTAAAAGCACCTGGGCATGGTTCATATACGTACGTATGCACACATGTTTTGTGAAGTTGGGTAGGAAAGCTTGGAATCAAAAGCTGCTGCAACAAACTGTGGCACATACTGCGGGCAACATACACGAGATGCACAAGCACGTGTTTGTTTTTGGTGTTGAATCCTTGCATCTCCTAGCGCAAGATCCCTAGCAACGCGTGGACAATCCACGCCCATTAAACCGCGGATGGTTGCCATCAGGGTATGAGACCCATCAAAGCACATCCACTGAAAAGCTGATGGTCGCCGTGAGTGTGTGAAAGCCTTCTGAGCACGAGATGACGGCTAAACGCAATGATGTCGAATGTTGAATGTGAACAGTGACGCTAGAAGCTGTCACACAATTAGCGTATGTCAACATTGCAACATCGACAGATCAGTTACGGGACCAGTATTGGTCGGGCACTGCATAGTCACTGTAACAACTCCACCGTTCACCGATGCCCACAGTAACAACTCCGCCGTTCACTGACCAATCAAAATGCCTACAGCCATCACACGTGGTACACCACCAGTTGCCACTGAGTGGGTCATGGTACCACCGCATCACTGGTTCTGCAGTCGTGGGTGTGGTGTGCGTGTGACCGACATCATCCTTCACAATCTCAGCATACCCATGCGCGCGGGCACATTTGACGCAATAGTTCTGGGTCCAGCCGTACCGCCCCTTTCGAGGGCAGCCGGGGGACTTACACTGCGCCGATCTGGTAGGAGGCATACTGGGATGATGATGTGGGTAGTCAGGGGTGTGCGACTCAATTGCAATAAGCGTACGTACTTGAGCACACTGAGCGTAAATGCATAACGATACGACTTGGATGTGACATTGGTTCGTGCATGTGCGTGCTTCAAATGTTTAGTTGGGTGTTGCTTGATACGACTTGCCGTATTCAATAATGTATGTAAACTCAAAGAATGAGTTGAGTTGGGTACATATGCAAGTGTTTGGTATTGACTGTTGCAGATGTTAGGTAGGTCGAATGTATGTACGTACGTACCTGAACATATACACGCATGGGAAACATAGTACATAGGGGCTAGTTATGGCACAGCACTGGGAAACTACCAATCAAGCTGATCCCAGCAACGGATGACTTGTGAATTATGAACGACGAAGGCAACGACGACGAACGGGGGGTGCATCAATGCACGAAGCCGTCTACGTACGTACATACGTACACATATGAATTCAATACGTAATCCGATACCTACATACACATACTGACATACAAGTGTTTGATCGGTGAGCTAATCAAATACGTACGTACACGAATACTGGAGACGATGGCAAGAGGATCTGCAATACCACATCGCCATACATCAACGGAAAGTGAAATACAGTGGTCAAACAAAGTTGTGTGTCGACGTGATGGCTTCATTAAATTATGAACGACACTGAAGTCGAGTGGCCCAATTATGTACGTACGTAACCAGGTTCACGCAGGAAGCTGCGAAATATGAAATATATACGCCCTGCGATATGGGTCCAGTAGTGTGATGGTTTCACCAGAACACCGGAAAATCGGTTGGCATCAACACAAATGCACGATGGATGGCAGGCGCATCCACTGCCACGACGCCACCACCTCCACCATACATCCAGACACCAACTGGTGCCCACCACCCAAACCTGCACACATCACCAGCACGCGATCATCACGATGGTGAACTGCCATCTCACATTCCGGTGGATTGCAAATTAACGCCAAAAGTGTTAAATTCTGCGATTGTAAATTTACAATCGCAGAATTAGGAAATTACCAATTCTGCGATTGTAAATTTACAATCTCAACTCCAGTTTGAAGTGTTAAATTCTGCGATTGTAAATTTACAATCGCAGAATTAGGAAATTACCAATTCTGCGATTGTAAATTTACAATCGCAGAATTTAACACTTCAAAC
>Ga0209308_10001335_pt1 | contig 23142 bp, 37 predicted proteins | sample COGITO_mtgs_1204_3_FD_184806 | JGI IMG/M metagenome (GOLD analysis project Ga0209308, IMG submission 184806) | Pelagic marine microbial communities from North Sea - COGITO_mtgs_120405 (SPAdes) (version 2) | ecosystem: Environmental > Aquatic > Marine > Epipelagic ...
TGATTTATCAAGAATAAGAGCATCACTTGGTAAAGTAGGTGGTTCACAATTTTCAAAAGACTATGGTGCTTTTAAAAGTAGAATACAACAAGCAACATCATTTGTGACACAAGCGATCTCTGGTGCTGCAGTATCAGAACAAGAAGCAGAAAGAATTACAAAACTTATTCCACAGGTAGGTGATACTGAAGCTACATTTGAAGCAAAATTAAAAGCGCTAGATAGTTACTTTGCAGATGCTATTGCAATTGCAGAAGATAACAATGCAGACTTTACAACTGCGCTTGAGATTATGGAGGCTTCTGGACGAGGTGCTTCTAACTATGTAGATTTAAGTGAAGGTGTTAGTATTAAACAATACGATGGTAACAAATACGATGTTAGTGCAAATTAAGGATTTATATGGCAGAGATAGTTGTACAAGGAAACACATTTAAAATTAAAGGGACCGAACCTACTCCTAAAGAACAAGTAGCTATCGATTCTGTTTTAGCAGCTAAAGGTGCTGCAGGAAAAGACGGAGGATTAAGTTTTGATGATGAGATGAAACTTATGATTACTCCTGAAGATGTTTTATCAGATGCACAAAAAGGTAAATACAATAAAGATACAGAAAGTTTTTTAGCAAGCCCAGACTTTATGAGAATAGTAACAGAGGTAGGTTTATCTATCGCTGGTGGTATTGCAGGTGTTGCGGCAGCTCCTTTTACAGGAGGATCTTCACTAGTGGGTACAGGTTTGATGGCAGCAAGAGTTGCTAGAATAGCTAGACCACTTTTAAATTTAAGTAAAAATAAACAAAGATTAATCGGAGGGGTAACCGGTGCAGGATTAGGGGGTGGAGCTGGTGCAGCTATATCTCAAACATTTGATCCCAAAGAAAGTATTGTAAGAGAAGTTGCAAGAGGTACAGCTCAAGGTGCTTTTGGTGAATTACTTGGTTTTGGTATGGCTGGAGGTTTAGCTAAAGTTTATAATAAAGTTACAGGATTTTCTTTAAAAACAATTGACGGTGCTCAAGATGTTATTAGAGGTTTAGATGGAGATAAATTATTTTATAAGGAAGTTGCTAAGTTTAAAGAAACAGGAAAACTTCCAAGTAAAGAAGTATTAGATAAATTATCAGATGAGACACAAAAAGTATTTATTACACCTCAACAAAGATCTATTCTAGAAAGTGCAGAGTTAGCTGACGATGCGTTTTTAAGTGCACAAAAAGGTAACCCAGATTTCTTTAACGTAAAAAGAGGTAAATACAAATTTGAAGATGCTAATATTATTGCAGGTAAAGTTACAGAACAATCTGGTGTTGAGCTAGCAAGTTCATTATCTGCTGCATCTATTGGTGGTGGTGCGTTTATTAGACAAACAGAAGGTTTAAGTAGATTAATGACAATTGAATCTATTGATAATTTTACAAAAGTGTTAACAAAGGACTTACCAAAGATAGACTATGATACTGCTGCAGATGGTGTTACAGCTTTTTTAAATTCACAAATAAGAGGTGGTCAACAAATTTATAAAACTACAAAAGATAAGTTATGGGATGAATTAGGAGAAGGGGTAGCTAAAAGTACAATAAGAGCGGATGGTTCATATAACCCTGCTTATTTGGTAAAGATAAGACCTGCTCCAATTCAAACTGGGCAAAAAATAATAATAGATTCTAAGGGTGGGACAGGAACAGTTTTTGGGTTTAACAAAGCTAATACTAAATTAGGTAATATGAATGATAACTATATTGTTATAAGAGATAAGGCACTATACCCTGGCGCAAATAAAAAAATGGTTTTAAGTAAAGAAATTGTAGAAGAATTAAATTCAACGGTTAAACCAAAAATAAATGTTCATAATTCATATAAGGGTAAAGATGAGCTAGTTGATAATTTAAATACTTACATAAAAAAAGCTACAAAGGAAAATATAGTTCCAGACAACCCAGATGTTCAAACAATGTTAGGTATTTTAAATAGAATGGGTAATGATGCAGAGTACAATACTTTTAGAACTGCATATGCTGAAATAGCGGGAATGAGACCTGTAGGAAGAGCACAATCAGTACAAGCTGAAATAATAAAAAGAATGGAAGCTATGTTAGCTACTTCTCCTTTACCTGCTGCAATCAATAATGCAAGAAGAGCTGCTTCAGATTTTACAAGATTAGGGGGACAGGCATTTGAAGGTAAGGTTGTAACTGATTTATTAAAAACAGATTTTGGACAAGAAAGATTATATAAAAATATTATTGGTGCAGGTAAGCCAAGTTACTTTAGAGCTTTTCAAAAAAGTTTAAAAGACGGTAAAATAAACGCAGGTGGTAAAAAGTATGATTTATTTCCTCAAAGGGAAGCTATTCAAGGAGCACTACAAGGACAGTTCTTCAAAGATTTTTTAAGAAATAGTGTTGATAAATCAGGTCAGTACTACAAACTTAGTGTTCCTAAAGCAGAAAAATTTATGAAAGACTATGATTGGTTATTTGGAAATGACCCTAAAACAGGATTACCAGTAGGTTTTCTTAAAGACACTCAAATAAAAGGTATAAAGGATTATGTTAGAAGATTACAATTAATTGAAGGTAAAATAAAACCACCAGGTGCAGCAGGAACAAGTGGAGACATGCTTGTACAAATGAAACAAGCTGGTGCGTTATCACAAATAGTTGGTGTAGTTGGTTTTGGTACAGGTACAATCGATCCTGGTGCTGCAACATTTTTTGTATTAGGTCCAGCTGGTTTAGCTTATGCAATGTCTAGACCTGCAACTACTAGAGCATTAATTGAAGGTCTAGGTAAAGGTAGTAAAGGAATTGATAGCTATCAAGGTTTAACAAGATACATTGGACAATTAAGTAGTGCATTAGTTTCAGAAGGTATTATTGGTCCAGTAGAAGCTAAAGCAGCTATTGATAAAGTACAAGGAAACAAAGAAGCTTATGAACAATATTTTAAAACAGGTATTATGCCAGGTGCTCCTGCTAAAAGAGAGTTTGATCCAGAAAATGCACCTGCAATTGAAATAGATCCATACTTACAATCTGGAATACAAAGACAAGGTTCTGGGCAAAGAGTTGGTTCTATAGTTCAATCTGGCTCTAGTGCTCCACTACCAAATGTTCAACCATCAAACTTACCTTTAACGGGGCAATCAAACACAGGGCAAGCATTAGCTTTAGATACTGTGAGGCCTTTTAATTAATGCCAAGAAAAGCATCTAATAAAGATGTACTTGCTCATCAAAGAATGGATGATCATGAGAAGTTATGTAGGATTATGCAAGAGAATACTAATAAACAAATAAAAGAATTACATACAGATATACATAGAATTGAAAAGATTCTAATATCTTCTACTGCATTTTTAATGACATCAATGATAGGAATAATAGTTGCCCTTGTATTTAAAATAAACTAAAAGACCTTGTGCGTCTTGTTAGAGAAAATAATTCATTTTATATTACCGACTTAAAACTCAAAAACAAATATGAGTATGCTAAGTATACTCGAGACAATGACCTCGGCTCACGGCACTATAATGTTGGAGATTTAAAGATACCATCAGTTACAACAATATTATCAGCTACACAATCAGAAGATAAGAAAGCAGGATTAGATGCTTGGCGTGAAAGAGTTGGTTATCAAGAAGCGCAAAGAATAACTAATCAAGCTGCAACTCGAGGAACTGAGATGCACTATGTACTTGAAAATTATATTGACGGTAGAGGTTATATTAATCTATCACCAGAGGGTGCCTTACCACGACTCATGGCTCACGAAATTGTAGAGAACTTAGGTAAGCTAAAAGAAGTATGGGGTAATGAAGTTAGTCTTGCGTATGAAGATAGGTGGGCAGGTGCAACAGATGTAGTTGGCTTATATGATGATCAACCTACTATTATTGATTTCAAACAATCAAACAAATTAAAAAGAGAAGAGTATATTGAAGATTATTATTATCAAATCTGTGCATACTCATTAGCGCATAAGAAACAATATGGTCCTATAACACAAGGACTAATATGTGTCTGTACTAAAGATAAAGTTTACCAAGAATTTAAAATGAATGAAAATAAATTAAAAGAGTATGAAGATAAATGGTTAGAGAGAGTAGAACGATATCATAAAACTAAAGCCACTTCTGAACCTGTTCCCCAAGAGTCTTAGCAGATAATTCAATTTTGTTTTCAAGATTGTGTAATACCATTTCATCAATAGTATCTCTACAAATTATATCAATATAAGTTACTTGAGACTTCTGTCCTATTCTATGAGCCCTGTCTTCACTCTGTTGTCTAACTTCTAGATTATAAGAGTTACTAAAATAGATAACATACTTAGCAGCAGTTAGTGTTAAACCATAACCACCTACTGTTGGGTTACCTACTAAGAATCTACACTCATCATTATTTTGAAATTTCTCTACTGCTTGATTACGAACATCTACTGAGTCTTTACCATAGATAGATACCACTGAGTCTACACCATAAGTCTCTGCTAATTTCTTTTTGATGCTTTCAATATTATGAACATAGTTAGCCCAGATAATACACTTGTCTTCTGTCTCTCCTATTATATTCATTAACTCATTAAGCTTGGCATTAGTTTTAAAATCCACAATGTCTCCTTCATTTGTTTTGACAAAGCCATTAGCTACTTGTTGTAATTTAAGTAGTTCAGTAAGTTTATTATTGTAGGATACTTCTGCATCTTGAAGAGTCATTAGTGCAGTTATTTTTAATTGTTCATAAGCTTTTCTTTGTTCATCCGGTAGATCTACATATCTTTGTACATACATCTTTTCTGGTAGATCAAGACAATCTTTTTTTCTTACTCTGTATGAAAAGTTTTTTAATTTATATTCTAACTCTTCTAAGTTAACATAATACTTTGGTATCTGTATGTTATATCCACCACGTTCTATACTAAACATAACTGCATACTTAGCTTTGAAAACAGTAAAATTATCATAGCCTAATAACTTCTTATCTAAAAATGCACATTGTGAAAATAAATCTAATGGTGATTTAGTTATAGGTGAACCTGTAAGAATTCTTTTGTATCTAGCAAGTTGGCCTAATTTAATAATAGTTTTAGTTCTTGATGCTCTTAAATTTTTAATGGAAGTACTTTCATCTAATATAACCATACTTCTCATACCATGTTTTTGTAATTTAGATTCTAACCATTTCTTTCCAGATGCATGAGATAACGCTTCAACATTCATAAGTACAAATGTAAGTTTATCTGGATCCATCTTAAATGTTTTATCTTTTGAAACTTTCCATGTATAAATGTTAGTATCTTCTGGACAATGAACATCAATTTCTTTTTTCCAATTTTGGTATACAGAGTTTGGTGCAATTACAAATGCAAAATCAATTCTTTTATCTTGATACAAATAAGCTGCATTATCTATAGCAACCTTTGTTTTACCAGTTCCCATCTCCATGAAGTATGCAAAGTTGTAAGGTTTAGCCCCTTCTACAAGCGATCTTCTTTGATGCTTGAAGGGTTCTGTTTTGTATTTATACATTGTAAAATTATTTAAATTATTTATTTGCAAAGATCAAACAAATAATATATTGATTCGATTAAGGAGGTTCTTATGGACTTAGAAGCAGAATCTATAGTAAATATAGATATGGCAATGTCGACTGACATTACCGACTCTTGCAAAAAGTTATTGGAAACTCAGAAAAAAATAGCAACGGCTGAAGACGAACTAAAAAAGTTAAAAGAAGTTGAGACTAATCTTTCTGAGCAAACAATTCCAAACTTAATGCAACAAGCAGGTGTAGAGTTAATTAAACTCGAAGGTGGAATATCCGTAGAGGTTAAACCATTCTACTCTGCAAGAATACCAGCATCTAGAAGTGAAGAAGCTTTTGATTGGCTACGTGCAAACGGTCATGGAGACTTGATTAAAAACCAAGTATCTTTGGAGTTTAAAATGAAGCAAGACAATGAAGCAAAAGCACTTGTAGAAGAGTTGAAGAATAAAGGTCTAGCAGTTCAGCAGAAAACATCAGTACATCCAAGTAGTCTTAGATCGTTTGTAACAGAACAGATAAGAGATTTGGGTCAAGATGTTCCTGCAGATTTGTTTGGAACTTACGTTGCAAATAAAACTAAAATAACCACGAAGGAGTAACCATGATAGAAAAGCAACAAGAAAAAGCGATAGCGACTAAAAAAGAAAACCTACCATCGACTTTAGATTTAGAGTCAATGGAAGGACAAGGTAACGAGTTTGTAACAGCTCGGGATACTAAACTACCAATATTAAAAATTATATATCAAAACTCTCCAGTCTTGGATGATAAAGATCCAAGGTTTGTTGAAGGGGCTGGTCTATATGATATTTGGAGTGAAACATCTGGTAAAGTATGGAAAGCTAGAGATGGCTTTTTAGTTACACCATGTTTGTATATAAACACTTTTAATGAGTGGCAAGACATGGGTGAGTCTACTGGAAGACCTGTAAAGATACATACAGATCCAGCAGTTATGAGTGAAACAAAAAGAGATGCAGGTGGTAAAGATAGATTGCCAAATGGTAATTATATTGAAGACACAGGCAATCACTTTGTTATGATTTTAGATAAAGATCTTAATGTAGAAGAACAGGCATTAATTACCATGAAGTCTACACAAAAGAAAAAATCTAAAATGTGGAACTCAATGATACAATCGAGAAGGATGCAAGGTAAAAAAGGATTATTTAATCCCCCTAGTTTTTCTCAAGTTTATAAACTGTCTGTCACAAGAGAATCGAGTAAGGATTATACTTGGGGTGGTTGGGTTGTAGAGTTTCAAGAAATTTTATCAACGGATAAAAATCTTAAAACATTGCAGAGCACTCAAGCATTTTACAAAAGTGCAATGACAAGTGATATCTTTGGAAAAGTAGATTTCTCTCAAGAGAATCAATCTCAAGGTAACAATCAAGCTACTAAAGAAGCAACTCCATTTTAATTAATCATGGAGCAAAAACTCTTAAAGATATTTGAGGGTAATTCTAATCTCTATCTCACTACTTCTCCAACTGGAGGAGTAGATGAGAGAGGTAAGGTTGAGGTTAAGTGTCTTACGATACATAAACCAATTACTCTTGAATTATGGAAAAATCATTTAGAAGGTAAACAAAGAATAGGAACACAACCAGAGAAAGGTGATGTATGCAAATGGGGATGTATAGATATAGACCCACAAAGTTACAAAGATTATTCACAAAAAAAAGTTATAGATATATTAAGAGATAATCAATTACCATTGGTACCGGTAAGGTCTAAGTCTGGTGGCCTACATTTATTTTTATTCTTAGACGATTGGTATTCAGTTAAAGATGTTTTGAAAAAACTAAATGAATGGAATAAAAATTTCTTTCAGGCATTAGAAGTATTTCCAATGAATAAGTGTATGAATATGCCTTACTTCAATATGAATGCTACAACTGAGTTTGCTTATAATGATCAGAATACACCAGTAATGATTGGTGCATTCTTAGAAATGGTTAAGAATAAAACAATATCCTTAAAAGAACTTAATAATCTAAAAGTAAAAGAATATGAACCAGAGAGTGATTGGAAAGATTATCCTCCTTGTGTTCAAAAAATGATTATGGATAAATGGTCTGGTAGTCACAGGAATGATTTACTTTACAACGTTGGTGTTTTGGAGATGAAAAAAGCTGACGGTAATATTAATGCAAAAGATATGAGTGATATATTACAAAAAAGAAATCAAGAGTTATTTGTAACACCAATGGATCCAAAAGAAGTTGAGGCATCTGTTGCTAAATCAGTTGTTAAAAAAGATTATAATTATAAGTGTCCACCTAAGCTTAATGCAATTACACCTATATGTAATAAAGACTTATGTAAATTGAGAAAGCTTGGTATTGGTTCGCAAGTACCAGATATGATTGATGACTTTGAAGATGTAGAGTTTATTAGATCCACTAAATCAATTGAGTATACATTTAAGTTCCAAGGTGAAAAAATAATAATTAATCCAGAAGATATGAAAGATGAAAAATCTTTTAGAGTTAAGTTACTTAGATATGGTATCTATTGGATGACATTACCTAAACCTAAGTCGGGACCATCTCCATTTGAAATGCTTATGGCTACATTAGTTAGAAAAGCAGTAGAGAATGAGAAGATGAAATTTGAGGATACACTTGGTGAAGAGAAATATAATTTTCTTAAAAAATTCTTTGAGAGTCATATTGAAGAAGATGACTTTGAAAAACTTAAAGATAATTATGTTATACTAGACTCAACAACAAACATTTGTTATTTCAAGAAGATTACTTTTGAAAAGTTTTTAGGTAATGATAAAACATTTAAAAGTGCTAGTGAAGCATTGAACCTACTTAGTTGTGATAGACATGATTATCATGAAGGTGTTAAGAATGTATGGTCAGTTATGATGCCTAAGTTTGTTGATTACAAAGTAGCAGAAAAAAAAGAAACAACAAAAACTGTATCGGAGATGGATGACGAATTCCACACAGGAAAGTTTAGAACTTAAAATACTTAAAGATCTTTACCATAAAACAGTAAAGATCTTTGGTCCTCCAGGTACAGGTAAAACATACACACTGATTGAAAAGGTTCTTAAAAGTTATTTAAGAAAAGGTATTAAGCCAAATGATATTGCTTATTTATCTTTTACTAACAAAGCTGTTAATACTGCAGTGAGAAGAGCCATGGAGTCTTTTCCAAATTATTCTACTGAAGACTTCTCAAGATTTAAAACACTACATACTTATTGTAGGAGATATTTTCCAGAAGAAGTATTTGATCCTAAAGATTGTACAATTGATTTTGCATTACAGACTAAGGTAATTAAATCTTCAGACAAGAGATTAGCAGATGATAACTTTATGTATAAGGATTGGTCATTAGGAGTTTATAGTAAAGCTAGGAATTTATTAATTGATCCAGAAGAAGCATACAAGATGGAGAGTTATAAAAGAGATTCACTTACAGTATTTAAAAGAAAGATAGATACTTATGAACATTATAAGACAGGTGGAGGAGAGAGATCATTCATAGACTTTGATGATATGATTCAAAGAGCAATAACAGAAGTAGACTTCCCACCATTAAAAGTTTTAATATTAGATGAAGCACAGGACTGCACCCCGTTACAATGGTCAGTGTTATATAAGATGGCACCTAAAGTAGATAGGATATACCTTGCAGGAGATGATGATCAGGCCATATACAAATGGAATGGAGCTGATCCAAAATATTTTACTAAGTTCTTTCCAGGTAGAAAAGTAAAACTAAGAAAGACTCAAAGATTTGGAGAAGCAATACACAGGTTCTCTCAAGTAATAAGAAGAGGGATAAGAGATAGTGAGGAGAAAGAATATCAACCAGGAGAATCTAAAGGATCTGTTAAAAGTTATTTATCATTTAAAGAAATACCTTTTGAGTCATTAAAAGAAGATTGGTACATCCTAGGTCGTATTAATGAAACTGTAAATGAACTTAGAATGTTAGCTAAGGATGCAGGTTTATATTACAAAGACAATAAGGGCACCAAGTGTTTTGATCAGAAGCAATGGGAAGCTATTAAAGCTTGGACAACTATTAGTATGAATAAAAAAATAGATAAGAGAGCAGCACGTAATATGGTTAAGTATATAAGAGAACTTGATGACCCTGCATTTAGATTGGATAAATTTTGGAGGAACGAACCAGACCTAAGAGAATATGACTTTCAAACTTTAAAAGAATGGTGTGGTCTAACATTAGAAGACACACAAAAAAATAAACCTTGGTATTGGATATTAAGAAGAAATTTTAAACCAAGACAAGTAAGACACTTTATAAGATTATTAAGAAGATATGGACAAAAAGAATTAGATAAGGATCCATTAATAACAATAGATACAATACATAGTGTTAAAGGTGGTGAAGCAAATCATGTTGTACTTTATAGTAAAGGTAATTATCCATCTGACTATGCAAATAAAAACAAACAAGAAAAAAGTGATGAACGTAAGGTTTGGTACACCGGTGCAACAAGAGCAAGAAAAACTTTACATTTATTAAGAACAGACTATAAGTTTAACTACCCAATTGGGTCAGACTATTTAATTTATGTCCAGGAGAAAAATGACAAATAACGGAATTTTTGATGAAGCTAAAGATGCTGATGAAAAACAAATTGGAGGATCTCACTACCAATCGTTTATTATTCAACCATGGACTTTTATAAGAAAGAATGGTCTTAATCCTTTTCAAGCAAATGTAATTAAATATGTATGCAGATACTTATTCAAAGGTAAAACAATAGAAGATATAGATAAGATTATTCATTACTGTGAATTAGAGAAACAACATTTGAAAGATGAAAAAAAAAATAAAGTGTAGTAAGTGTGATAAGGATGCAGTCATAATAGAGAATAAAATTTATTATTGTGGTCCCTGTGCTGTTAAACAATTTATTAAGAAGGTACATAAAAGATTTGTAAATGAGAGCAATTAGAAACTATGTGTTAGTAACACAAACTAGAAAAGCTATTCGTATAAAATTAGAGAATGGTTATTGTATATGGTTACCTAAGTCTGTAATCCACAATGCAAGTAAAGATAGTATTTTAGTAGATGCAGGTATTTATCAGAACAATTTGAATGAAGCTATTTTAGATAAACGAAATAAAGAACTTAAATTTTTAAGATCATTAAAACAAAACAAAAGTAAATTATATGAACGGACTACAACTTACCCTAACATTTAAGAAATCAATGTGGAACACGCCATCAGAATATAAAGATCTATCTGGTGCAACGGAGATAGCAATTGACTTAGAAACTAGAGATGATGGTATTAATGAAAAGCTTGGAGCTGGTTGGGCTTTAGGTAAAGGAGAGATTGTAGGTTTTGCAGTAGCCGTTGATGGATGGCAAGGATACTTTCCGTTTGGTCATTTAGGTGGTGGTAACATGATACCTGAACAAGTAAAAAAATATATGAAGGATGTATGTGCACTTCCTTGTGCTAAAGTATTTCATAATGCTCAGTACGATGTAGGTTGGTTAGAAGCATCAGGGGTCACGGTCAACGGACCAATCATAGATACAATGATAGCAGCAGCATTAATAGATGAAAATAGATTTCAATATAATTTAAATAGTTTGTCAGTAGATTATCTAGGTGAGATAAAAGCAGAAACAGAATTAAGAGAAGCAGCCGCAGCACATGGTATAGATCCTAAAGCAGAGATGTGGAAGTTACCTGCAGAACATGTTGGTTACTATGCAGAACAAGATGCAGTGCTTACATTAAAGTTATGGCAGAGATTTAAACAAGAGATAAGAACACAAAGTCTAGAAACAGTTTGGGATCTTGAGCAGCAACTAATTCCGGTGTTGATAAAAATGCGTCAACGAGGTGTGAGAGTCCAAGTGGAATCAGCTGAAAAATTAAAAAAAGAAATGATGACCCAAGAAAAAGAATTACTGGAGGCCATACAAAAAGAATCAGGAACAGAAGTAGACATTTGGGCACCACGCCATATTGCCAAAGCTTTCGACAAAATGAAGTTAGATTATCCAAGAACTGAAAAAACAAACGAACCTTCCTTTACACAAAATTGGTTGATAAATAATAAGAACAAAATAGCACAACTTATTGTGAGTGCAAGAGAGATCAATAAATTTCATAGCACATTTTTATCTTCTATCCTAAGGTACCAGGTTAAAGGTAGAATCCATGGAGAGATACAACAACTTAGATCTGATTTAGGTGGTACAGTATCTGGAAGATTATCAATGAGTAACCCTAATTTACAACAAGTGCCAGCCAGAAACAAGGAACTAGGACCTAAGATAAGGTCTCTATTTATACCGGAAGAAGGCTATCAATGGGGCTCATTTGACTACTCGCAACAAGAACCACGAATGACGGTTCACTATGCAGCATCTATTGGAGACAATGGTTATGAGGGGGCACAAGAATTAGTAGAGGCCTATAAGAATGATGATGCAGACTTTCATCAAACGGTTGCAGATCTTGTAGGTATTGAAAGAACTCAAGCTAAAACAATTGGTCTTGGTATCATGTATGGAATGGGTAAGAATAAATTAGCATTGTCTTTAGGGGTTACTAAAGATGAAGCAGATGAATTGATTGTAAAATATAATAAGAAGGTTCCTTTTATTAGAAAACTTTCTGACAGATGTAAGTTAGCAGCAGATGAGAAGGGTGTGATCAGAACTAAAAAAGGCAGGAAGTGTAGATTTGATAAATGGGAGACTAGAGACTTTGGACTTCATCAAGCAGAAAAGTTTGAAGACGCAGTTGCTAAGTATGGTAGAAATAATATTAAAAGAGCCTTTACTTACAAAGCTTTGAATAGATTAATTCAAGGATCCTCAGCTGATCAAACAAAACAATCAATGTTAGATTGTTACAATGCAGGACATTTACCTATGCTTCAGATACATGATGAACTTTGTTTTAATATCAAAGACGATGCTCATGCAGATAAAATAAAATCTATTATGGAAAAATCAATTGATTTTAAAGTTCCTTCAGTAGTTGATGTCGGACTTGGAAAGAGTTGGGGAGATGCTAAATAGAAATTTTCCTCATGATAACAAGGACTTAATAGCTTATGCAGCAGGATTATTTGATGGTGAAGGTAACATTAATTATGCACAATATAAATGTAATAAACCAAACGGTAAGACTTATTTAAAATGGAATGTTGCAATGGAAGTTGCAATGACAGATTTAGATTGCATTAAAAATTTTTATGATATTGTTAAAGTTGGAAGTATTCATTTCAAAGGTATTGGTAAAGGATCATTAGGTAAAGTAGATCAGTGGAGATGGAGATGCTCACATCAAAAAGCATTATACCTTGCAAAATTATTTTTACCGTACGCTACTGTAAAAAGAGAAAGACTATTAAAAATTATAAACCACTATGAGTTTATTAAGCCGAAAGAATCCCTAGGAAAAAAGTTTAGTTTTTTAAAACTTAAAAAAAATTAGCCTACTGCAGCTAAATTTTCTTGAACATCTTGATACTTTAATTGATTTCTAAGAGATTTTATTTCACTCTCAGTTGCCAACATATCAGTAGTACAACCACCATGAGTCATAAGACTAGCTGACCAAGCATGCTCTTTATGTTGAAGCTTTTTAAGTAGCTCCAATTTTTCTTTACTTAACATCTACGATCTCCTCGTATGTTACGTGGAGTCTTTTATTACCGGTGAAGCCATCATTGATAACTTCGGCACTACCATCCTCCACTTGTTCAGACACTTTTAATATCGCTTCTTTGCAATCGGTTGCTTCAACTACTTGGTCTACTTGCAAACCTCCCATGTATGCTCTGATACGATAAGCTGTCATAAGATATTATAGGATATTTCAAAGCTTTGGTCAATATCCATGCCTTGGATGTCAATAGCATAACAAAATACATCATAAGAGGCCATAGAGCCCCCTAATTCTTCGATCTTACGTTTTTGAGCTGTACCTATAGCCTTAGCCATAGATCTGCACTCTGAAGCATCTGAGAGGTTATCTCTGAGGTATTGTCCACACTTTGTTTCTCCATTTGGGTAAGTTAAACAAAATGAAGTTAGTAGTATAAATTTTATTAACATTAAGTTTCTAATAATTCTTTACAAGTAAATTTTGTATAAATCTCATATGTATTTACTTCATCTCTACCCATTTCTTCAAGTAAGTCTACTGATTTTTTGTAGCCATCTATATAGCAATCGAATGAGTCTTTGTAAGGAATTTTAAATTCTATAGGAGGCATGCAGTTATTACTAACTACTGAACACACATAAATTATTAAAATTATTTTCATTGACTTCTAATTACATCCCATATATTTAAGATACCATAATAAAAACAAACCTACAATGGAGGATAAAAAAATGGCAATTATGTTTGAACCAAAAGGTGGTAGAGAAGTTATTGAACCGTCTACTACACCTGATGTTTTACCGTTAGGTCAAAAACCTGAAGGTGAATTAAATTCATTACTTAGAATGCAAAATGCATTTAATAAATTAATGAGTAGCGTTAAATTACTAGAAGAAAACATATATAAATTAAAAGAAGAGAATAAAAGACTCAAAGATGCTTTAGGTATTACAGAAACAATGGAACCTTTAGTACTCACATCTGATATGGAGGTCAAAGATGGACATCAATAAATGGAAGTCAGTAGCAATTCCTGCTACTGATTATAAAATTTTAAAATCACTTTGCAAATCAAAGTTTAGAGCTCCAGGAGCTATGGTCTCTAAATTATTGAATGACTATGTAGAACATCAAGCAAAGAAAAATAAAACAACTGTTGAAAGTTTTAGAAAAAAATTATTAAACGGAGATGGTCATGATGACAGAGAACGATCTAAAAAGAGTTGACACTAGAATCAAAGCTAAAGAATTGTTCACTATAGAACTGGATCATGCTAACAACACACTTACATTTATAGTGAATGGTAAAATAATGAATGTTGTAAAGACATTTAAAGCAGAGTCTTTATTTGACAGGATGTTAAAAATTGCAAAATTTAAATTCTTGAAAATGAGAGATGCCAGTAGGAAAGAGTTTATTGGAAAATAATATGGGATAGTCCTATAAAAAAAGTTATTGCAGGGGTATTCCAATTTGGTAATATTTCTGCAAATCAACTTAAAGGTATAAAAATGATTAAAGACTATAGAGTTAAAATAACAATAAGAAACGAACGAATATTAAAACTAATTGAAGACAGTGGATTTGTTAGTGTCAGGAGTTTTTGTCACTCACACAAAATCGCTTATCAACAACTAACAGAACTAATAGCAGGTAAGGTAAAACCTTTTACTGAAAACGGTTTAATGGTTACAGCCTGCCGTCAAATGTTAGAAGTTCTTAATGTAACTTTAGAAGATTGTTTTACTTCAAGACAGATACAAGGCTTTAATAAAAGATCTTTTGAAATTAAAGTCAAAGAACAAGAACTTAAAAAAATTATTAATCCAACAAAAAACCAAGAACAAAAACTTATGGAGCAACAAGCTAAAAATAGAATACGTTATGCTATTGAGATGGGTCTTGAACCTAGAGAAGCTGCTATGCTTAAAATGAAATTTGGTTTTGATTACGGTGTTGAGCATAGTGGAGAAGAGATAGCAAAAAAATTTAATGTAAGTAGAGCAAGAGTAGGTCAAATTATAGCTAAGGCACAGCGTAAAATGAAACATCCAAGTATCATGAGACAAATACTTCAGACAGGTGCAGATGAGTTATTTGGTATAAAAAATTTATCTCCTACTTTGAAAAATGTTAAAAAGGAAGAAGAACATAAATTAGAGTATATGGACCCAGATGAATTTTTAGAATTGTGTCATGCAAAAAATACTAATAAATTAAATTAATGAAAATAAATTTATTAAAGGTAAACGCAATGAAACGCCATGGTAAATGGTTAGATGTTAATTCTGTTGCAGTGGACCAATGGGAAAACTGCAACCCTCTAGGTAAAAGATGGAAAGCTTTTGAGAAGAGAGAACAGTTAGCACGTGAAAGAGATAAATTTGTTAGACATAGAATGAAGATAAGACCTACCTGGAGAATGATGTTCTTGAGATACGAACAATCTTCTAAAGCTTTAGACTTAATTAATTATATTTTAAAAAGATACCTTAGACGTAAAAAATAATTATATGAAAAAAGAATTCGACAGATTAAAATTTAACTACAATAAAAATAGAAAATTTAAAAATACAATACAGATTGGTAAATTAAATAATTACATAGCCGGTAGTCGAGCAGTTGAAATTTTTTGTTCTGAGATTATTCGAATGACTAACAATCCTTTTGTGAAAGATGACCCAGAAGCTATTTTATTAAACTTAAAAGATTTTTGTGAAAAAAGAGTAAGGTTTTGTGTCGAGGAAAAGAATATGGCGCACACTGAGTTAACTGCATTAAGAAGATTACAACAACTTAGTAATCAAGAACCTGAATTAGAGGATGATATCTTTGAACCTATTATGAAATAATTTTCTACCTCCCTTGTACCCACGACACTGATTAGTTTATAATAAGTACTTGCCATCAAGGTAATTTTTTTATATGACTAAACTTAAACGCAACTACAAGATATGTACCGACTGTAAAGGAACGGGTCGTATCATGACTTCAAACAAATCGTTTGTATCTTGTATCATTTGCAACGGATCAGGAAACACGACTCACGGCTCATCATCAGAAGCAGAACAAGTATTATTATTTAAAGTAGCGTGGGATTATATTAATGGCAGACAAAACGGATGGTATCACTGATCTAACAAAAGTATTAGTTAGTGCTGCTAAAAAATTTAATGAAAAAGAATATAGCAAACTACAATCTGTAATCTTTGCTATGCTCCATGGGGTTAACTATGGTTACACCGATATGGATGCTAGATTCCTGGAAGACTCAAACGATTTATTTTTTATACACAAAGCTGATAAGATTCATAAGAAGATAACTAAGAAAACGAAAGTAAAATACAAAGACAACGTAATACAATTTAAAGATTTTAGTAGAGAGGACGCTACGAATGATGGCAGATAACTACACTAAAGCAGAATCACAATTGGATTTTAGAGATATCTCTGAACATATTAGTGAAGAAGGTTTAGAAGGCGCAGCCATCACAACTTTGATTGATGATGTACACGAACACTTTGAGGTCGCCACTCGATTAAACTTTAAAAAATCGAAAGGCCATTATCGTGCTCTACTCAGTAGACTTATTAAAACTTATGGGCATTAAAATAACTGCCGATATTGTTGCAGAAAATCATGTATGCAATGAACAGAAGTTATGGAGGCATGTCATTTTAAATGCGTTTGAAGATACTAGAGCTCTGAGTGCAGATCGTAAAGCTTCACTTCATAAAACCGATGCACATTATTGGATAGCAACCTCTAAAGATTTTGAACAGATCTGTTGGTGGGCAGGATGGGAACCAGACAATGTTAGGTACCGGTATTACAAAGCTTTAAAGAACGGAGATATCAAATTTAAAAGAAAACATTTTCTTTGGTATGAATATGATAAGTTATTTCAAAGACTTAAAATTGAAACTGATGCTGATGCCCGTAAAGAATTAAGACGTAATGTTGAAAATAAGCGTAGACAAATAATGGACGCTGATAATGTTTATGTTGATAATTTTAAAAAGGATTTAGAAATTGAAATTTAACCTGCAGTCTAGGGAGCAATCTCTATAACTGCAGGTCTGCAAACACATAAGCAAAGTTATATGATAAGTAAAATATATAAAATTTTAATTTAAAATCAAGTTTTTTTTCGTCTAAAAAATGTTCTCCAAAACCAAGATCTGCAAATTGAAATAGCCGTGAATATTACTGCAATATGGAAGCTTTCCCATACGGTTGGGTACATATCGAAATAGGGGAATATATATAGCTGCACTAAGGTTGAGAGTAATAACCCTGAGCCGACATCAATTAATGTTTCGAAAAGATTTCTCATAATAAAACTTAGGCCCACTAGAAAGGAATTCAAAAACGTGAGCCTAAGTTAACTAACAATTGAGGTAATGAAAATGATAACAAACATTACTCAAAATAACTTTAAGGCATTGGCCAGGATCCGTCAATCTTTTATCTGGGTCAATGGTACGTTAACCTGGTATCAATTACCAAGTACCACGGTTCACGGGGCTCGTTTCCTAGTACACTTCCTTAGAAAAAAAAAAATAAAAAAAAGTTTGTAAGGGTTTTTCTCTAGGAAACTAGGAAAAACATTGAAACACAACACTTCTAGAGCAAAACACACTAGGAAAACACTAGGAAAATTCCTAGTAGTTCTAGGAAAATACACTGCTTGAGGCCATTTTCTGCTTAAAAATAAAAATAAAAAAGTTTGTAAGAAAGAGTATTAGGAAAAAATTTATGATATAACAGGTCAAGATGACTAAAAGAAAAAATACTTTGAAATCAACATCTGAGCTCACATTGAAGCAAAAGGCCTTTGTAGATATATATGTTAGTAATTGGGGGGAGATCTCCAAAACTGAAGCAGCTACTCGGGCTGGTTACCAATCTATTAAAAAAGAAGGACCGACAGAAATTGCAAGTAGATTAACTGATCCAAATAAAAATCCTCATGTAGTGCGTTATATGGAAATGAAATATAACCAGGAATTAAAAAAACACGAAGGGGACAAGCTTAAGAAATATAAAAGATTTGAGACACTAAGTAAAAAAGCAGAGGATAAAAAACAATTTTCTGTAGCTGTAAATGCAGAGTATCGTAGTGGACAAATGGCAGGATTTTTTGTAGATAAAAAAGAAGTAACCCATGTTGGATTGGAGGGTATGAGTCGTGAACAACTTGAGAAACGGTTATCCGAACTTGAAGGTAAAATTGGAGAAGCCAAAAATATCATTGACGTTACGCCAGAAAAAATTACTTGATGGTGGGGATTTTATGGTTGTCTTTAATGAAATTCACAACCAACATCTACAAACATCAGTGGGTATTGTATCAATTCTTACAGAGGATAATAAAAGAGTTTATAAAAATTTTAAGGACCATGGAACAGACATTACTTATGAAAACGAATTTAAAGTAAAAAAATGAAAACTTTGAAGTGATATGTGGAAAATATTTTCAAAACTTTGAAGTGATATGTGGGAATTATGAAAACTAAAAAAATACAAAAAACAAAAATTTTAAATTTTAATTTTAAAAATTTAGGAAATAATATTTTAGATTATCCCTATGTTGAAATAAAGTGGCTTGATATTGAGGGTGACGCAGGTTGGAGTAGCACCAAAGATTTAAAAAATCAAAAATTACCTGTGTGTGTTTCAAAAGGATATCTGTTATCTCAATCAAAAGGTATTACAAGAATATTTACTGATTATATTGAAACAAAAGAAAAGCCAACATTTGATAATATTGGTAATACTACAATTATTCCAACTTCAGTAATTCAATCAATTAGAAAAATAAAAGTTTAATCTTGTATTAATTTTTTTTAATATTATCTTTGTTGCTATGGATAATTTTTTAGCTTTTTTAGTAAGATTAATAGTATTTTACCCCTTACCCACATTAATAATCATTATTTTAATTGCCTTTTTGGGTATAAAATAAGCCTTGACTTATTGTTAAATATATCTTATTTAAGTGGGATATGTATAAATTAACAATTAAAAAAGGAGCAAAATAAAATGGGCTACACTAACTACTGGCATAAATACAACGACTTTACAGATACAGAATGGAAACAAATCAAAGAGGAATTTAGCTATCTTAAAACTGTTGTTGGTCATTTAATTGAAGATCAAAGCACAGAAGATATTATTAAGTTTAATGGTATTGGAGATAATGGTCACGAGGACTTTTATTTAAATCGAGAAGCTAAAACACCATTTGACAAAACTTATGCAGGTCAAGATATATCATTTGATTTTTGTAAAACTAATGAGAAACCTTATGACATTGTAGTTTGGCATTTATTAACTTTTATTAATAGAATTTGTCCACACGTTGCCATAAGTAGAGATAGGTAATTATAACAAAATTTTTGTGTGTTTTTTATCAGATATGACTAAAAACACTCGGAGTGTCCTTTGGAAGCTAGCCATTAAGGGCACTCATTAACTAACAATAAAAAAAGGAAATGATAAAATGAGTAATAAACAAATAAGCAAAGATAACAGAGAATATTGGGAGCAAAAATTAACTTCTAAATTTTCTACAAAAAAACAACTTATTAAATCTCAACATCAAGAGGAAATTAATAAGCAAGTACAATCAAATTATATTCCATTTAAAAAAAGATTAGGTTTGGACAAATATATTGTTGAACTTAAAAAAGTTGAAAATGAATATAATGATTACAAACTAAACTATGAGAAGCGTCTTATGGGTTTAAAAGAAAAATTAAGACTTAAATGGGGTGTGATTGAAGATAGTCTTACTTCTTGGAAACAAACTCGTAATTGGGAAGATGATTACGACAATAGACTTCCAACATTTGATAAATATGGTGACAAGGATACCATGAGTTTTACTTATGCACTTGACAATTATCTCAAAGATAAATGTAAAGAGGAAACAGAGACAGCTTTTTATAACTCTAAAAAGGGTCAAGAACTAAAAACACTTGATGATAAACTAGAGGAAGCTACCGACTTATTACATAGTGATATGATTGGAAGTGAAGTATTAAAACATATTTCACTAATAGCTAAAAAGAGCTCTATTAATATGACAATTCCACACAATACTTTAAAGGAATTACCAAGTAATTAAACAATCAAATTGCCCTGTGTTTTTCAACATAGGGCAATAACTAATTTTAAAAATGATTACTCTCACCCCTCAAAAATGGAGCTTTAACGATTTATCTGTTTTTAGAAATAATAAAAATCAATCTATTCATGTTTGGGAATACTATAAGTGGATTACAATAGAAGTTAAACCACAAGATGTAGTGGTTTTAATTAAACTGGAAGAAGATAGTTATTCATGCTTATTACATAATTACGAACTTGTTGAAGCTCATGATGGAACAAATGAGTTTATGAGTGATAGCCCAGTAATACTTAAAAGAATTAAATCACTATATAATAGTGATGTTGATTTATTCATTGATGACAATATTTCCTTTAAATGTGTAAGTAATCATAGAACAATTACTTTGTCTAAAAAAGACTTAAATAATTTAAAATAGTTCTTGACTTCTCATTATATCCCATTAAATTGGGGGAGTGTTAAACATAAAAAAACAACTTAACAAAGAGGTAAATCAAATGACAACACAAAAAGTAGTACAATTAAAAAAAACAAAAACACTTTCACTTATTGAAAATGTAAAATTATTCAAAGCGTGTGAGTTAAACGATCAAAGAAAACTATTTAATAAAACTTGGGTAGATGTAAAAGAAGAAGCTCTACAAATTGTTGATAGTTTTGGTGGTTCTATAATTAACAAATATAAATCTAAATCTTATTATATAGAGATTGCCAAAAAAGGCACAACTAGATTTGATGTTAAATCTTTCAAAGAACAACACCCACATTTATATAAAAAATATATTGTTGAGGGTGAAAGCGTTGAACTTAAAACAAAGATAGTCAAATAATGGATATTGCACTTCATATATTCTTAATATTAATCAGCTTTACAATAGCCTTTTTGGGTGTCATAATTTTATTTAGTTTTGACGCTTGGACTGGCTTCTTATTATCTCTTGGTGGTATTACATTGTCATTGAGAGTAATGAATAGAGCTTAAAAAATTCTTAATAATTGGGATACACCGACAACCAATTATTTTGATTAGAGAGGCAACAAAGGGAGACTGGAGTTGCCTCTTTTTTTATGTTATTGACCTAATAACATAATGAAAAAATCAGAAAATAACCTCTGGAAAAGAATAAAATTACTTAAATTAAAAGGTCAATTATTTCGTATAGAATCAAGCACAATTAATGGAATTCCAGATGTTTATTGGTTGATAAATAACAAAAGTATTTGGATTGAGCTCAAGTCAAATGATGTCAAGAATATTGGTTTATCAAAGTACCAAATTAACTGGCATTTAACCCATTATAAAAATGGTGGACAATCATTTATCTTGCGAGAGAGCCTCTCACAAAGAGCACTCTCAGAATACCAAATATTCGTGGTTCGTGAGCCGAGAACCATTGTCCTTGTTTACTCATCTTTAAAATTGATTGACGCAATAAAATTCTTGACGCAATAACCATGCTTCACGCTTTTTCTTTACGCACAACTTCGTTGTGCGTAAACTTTGAGATTGCATGTGGTGTTTTTCCTTTTTCTTATTTACCTTTATACATGCGTAAACTTTGAGATTGCATGTGAGGTTTTTTCGTTTTTTTATTTATCTTTATATGCGTGTAAACTTTGAGATTGTATGTGGGAATTTTTCGCCTTATTGATTTGCCTTTATTTTTTTTTAGATCTCTTCAGGACCAGGGGCCAGGCTCTATATATAAAGAATAAAAATAATAAAAAATAATTTAAAAAAGATTTGACAAATAAAGCTATCCCATGTTAATAAGATGCATTAACTAACTATAGGAAATAAAAATGACTAAAAAAAATAACGACCCGTTCGGCTTTAAAAAAGCAATTGATACAAGTGTAATCGATAAGCTTACACCTAAACAATTAGATGAAGCAATGATTGCAGCTGGTCTCGGCCTGAGTCGTAGCGACTTCAGCGATGACGGGGCGGACCTTCAGGACCTTAAAGAAATATATGAAGGGAACGGCTCATGATTCATATATCTAGAATGACCGGGAAGCTGGAAGGCTTCCAGGCCATCAGCACCAATACGGTAACTAATGCTTATTGTAATAAAAATTATAATAAACAAGATCCGAATAATATTTGCACGTTCTGTTATTCGAATGAGATGCTAAAAACATTTAGAAAAAACATGGCGCCAGCCTTGCAGCGGAATACTGAATTGCTGGCTGATCGGGTCTTGCATCCTGATGGGTTACCAGTGATCAACAGCGCATTTTTTCGCTTCAACGCTCACGGTGAATTAATCAACGAAATTAATTTAATTAATTACGTAAACATAGCGATTAAAAACCCTCATTGTAATTTCAGCTTATGGACTAAGAGATTCGACATCATAGCGAAATATTTCAAAAAAAATGATAAGCCTAAAAATTTTATTTTGATTTATTCAACGCCGCGTGTGAATCATATACTGGATAAGATCCCGCCATACTTTGACAAAACATTTTCGACCGTCCCTGAGTCGCAGCATCAGGACCGGCAAAACTGTACGGGCCAAAAATGCAAGGATTGCTTATTGTGTTATAAGCTGGACACGCCGGCCGTGATAGTTGAGAAGGTGAAAACCTACGGCAAAAAGAAATTCAAAAAGGCGGGTTTATAATGGATGGTTTTTTAGCTTTCCTGGTGCGTATACTGGTATTCTATCCTATACCGTTATTGGCATTCCTGGCTATTATTGTTCTACTAGCTTAGAATGATTCTAATGTAGGTGCGACAATAAAGACATAATAAGTTCTTGCTTATCTTATTTAGATGGGATAGATTAACAGCATGAACAAACTAA
>Ga0209308_10001338_pt1 | contig 23073 bp, 26 predicted proteins | sample COGITO_mtgs_1204_3_FD_184806 | JGI IMG/M metagenome (GOLD analysis project Ga0209308, IMG submission 184806) | Pelagic marine microbial communities from North Sea - COGITO_mtgs_120405 (SPAdes) (version 2) | ecosystem: Environmental > Aquatic > Marine > Epipelagic ...
CAGCATTATCGCGAACATACCGACGATGTATTAACGAGTCGAGGGTGGCGTCTGTCACTCTCCTGAGATTCTGATCAAAAACTGAATCAGGCTATTTCTTCAATACAAATACAATAACCTCTTATTCGCTATTTTCTACAAACTCTTCATGAAACGGGCATTTACGACAATATAAGCATCGACATTGGGATGCTTTGACCAGATTTCTCGCCACTCTGGATGCTCCATCGCTGCCGATAATTTCTTGTCTCGATCTTTTTTGTCGGCGTACCGAATGATCCATGTAACGTTAGGTTGACCATGAGGCGATAGCTGCGGGTCAGACCCGTCTAACTCCGCTTGAATACCGTCATCAACCCAGAAATCAATAACATCCAAATGCTTCTTTAGCCAAGGAGCAGCAACTTTTGCCCACTCAACATATTGCTCGAACCATTTTGCTTCTATGGTGTAGTCTCTAATTTCAACAATTCCTGACATGGGTCCTTTCTCTTACTATTTACATTCATTGGTTTGCCAGTTGTCAACGGCATGTTTACGCAGCGATGGTGTGAAGATGCCGATAACGTGTCTTCGCTAATGTGAGAGTTGTCGTACTGTCGGTTGTAACAGTGCAAGTTGTCGTCATGGTGGTTCTGGGAACTCATACTGCAAGGTATGTGGCACATACACTAACAAAGACTATATGTAACTCTGAGAAGCTATAAGATGAATGAAAAGATTCTTAAAAATTTTTCTGATTGCAGGGCTTTGCTTACTTGTTACGAGTTTATTTATCTAGCGAGTATTAACGCTCTGAGCTATGGCTGCAGTGTCGTCAAAGCTTTGAAATTTACTGACAAACCCATCTTTAATCGTGAACATGTGCATAGTCTCTGCGCTAAAGTTTTCGGCAGTCATTAGCGCATGGACCAGTACTACATTACCTGATTCAAAAAAACTGATTGGCTCAATTGCTAAGTTTGGTAGCGTTAAATGAATCTTTGAAAAGCTTTCTTCTATTGCCACAGTCGGGCCAATAAAAGTTCCAGAGTGCGGAAAGTCACCAGATTGCTTTAACTCAAAGTCAGAAGTATGAAACTTTGCCCAACCGTCCAAATCTCCATCAAAAAAACATTTGTAGACATTTAAAATTAATTCAATGTTTTTCATATATTCTCCTAGAATATCGAATTCGTGATTAATGCGAGAAACGCATATTTAATTCATTCCGCTGCCAATATCAGACGAACCTAGGTTTAACAGACAATTTCAGAAATATTGACTTACTGTACTTTTTCAAATTGACTATATTGAGCATTAGCTTCACCATCCATGTTTATGACGCTATCAATTCGAAAACTTGTTGGATTCACAGAATCAAGGGTCCACTTCATAGATTCCACATAATTATCGTGTTGCGGCATATACCCCGGTGAAGTGTCAGAGACCAGGCTAAGAGAAATATCGGACATGCCACCGACGGTAAACATCGGCTCTGTGCCTAGCGCACAATAATGTTTAACTACCAGCTGCCCATCTTTATCTGAATATGTCGTGACCATCTCCACACCATCTTCAATTAGTGTTTCAATAATTGTATTACCATTAGATGTAAGCTTGAAATTTGTTGATGTTTCAACAGGCGACCCATCAGATTGATAAAGTTTACCCTCCCAATTACCAAGCATTTTCATAACTTGCCGGAACGCAACACTGTGAGTTACATCACCTAAATCGGTTACACCAATTTGAGAGCTTTGCGAAAACGAGGTAGTTGGAAAGATAGCCCATATACCTACAGCAAGCGCTAAACTAAAAAATCTTTTCATATCTCCTCCTTATCTAATTTAAATAATTAGCCTGAAATAGCTTGATGAGCTTCAACATCATCCATTACCGGACACACCTCGAGATCGAATAAGTCGTCCCATTGCAGAGACCACCTACTAACCGCTATCGCATCGTTGGCCTTGACGATGATCACACCAGTGTTTCCAACAGCATGCCATCGGCCTATCAACTCAAGACCTTCGAAACTCTCGACTGTATTGAGCCATCTGGTCCTCGCTTCCACAGGGTTATGGCATGAAAAAGTAATCATAAATAACATAAATATCTCCTTGCATTTATTTAACTAGCTCTGATGTGATTCTCAGAATTTAGCTTGATATAGATTCACTAGTTGTTGGAAATCTGTAACTGCTAAATCTAATTTAATATGAACCAGCCATCTGTGCGATACCAGAAAGCTTAAGAGTCGCAGCGCTATTTGGCTGAGCATCTATCGCTTTTTGAAATTCAATCCATTCTAAATCTTGCGCCATAGCTGTATTAACCCTTGCCATATGAGAGTAATTATCGAAAATCAACAGATAGAGCATATCCGAGACCCCATCTTGCCCATTATTGATTTGATATGAAGAAACGGTAGCACCCAAGCGTTCATGAATTTTCTTTGCTGTTGCGAAGCCTTGCCTTAATGCCTCACTTCCAGCTAGCCCAGGTACAGGAGTCCATCGAAAAAATCCGACAACGGACCCAGTGCTAGAAAAAGGATTTGAAGTTACTTGTGCATCATGATTCGTCATCATAAAGCTCTGCACAAGTTCACCTGAAGGGTTGTCACTAAATTTTTGAAAAAAAGTTGTCCAACTCTCATCATTTACAGCAGCATCGTTTAGCCTACCCCAGCTTTCCATGTTTTCGTAACTTAGAACATAATCAAAATCGCTAGCTGTACCTAACCCCAATGCACTGATTGTCACTCCAATACCTAAAGCAGAGTGAATTTCTGCTGCTTCCTGCATATCTGCGAGAAGCTCACTTGATTTTCCCGCATAAGGTTTCCACGTATATATTTCTAGTATTTCCGCCCGCACTAATGTAGTGCAAAAAATCATAGTTACCAGCAATCCAAAGATCCGAATATGTTTATACATTAGCATTTCCTTTTATTGATCGTTTGATTTAGATAGTAATAATACTTTCTTAAATAAATTTATCATATTTATTCGAGAGCACAAGAGCTTCATTGATCATTCGCTCAAATTTAATGTACCGTGAAGATCTGCGCATTCAAATTAATCTTCATTAGCCCCACCGGTTTCTTAAGAATCCTTATCGAGGGCTTCTATTAATATAATAAGAATTTGAGGGTTACCCATAAACATCAATTTATATCCTCGTGTCGGTGGTTCGATTCCGCTTCTGGGCACCATAACTCATTGATAGTTATAGAGTTTATATTTTCTCTCTCTCGAAAATCCCATAGCACACTCGTAGCACACTTTTCCTCCCGATAAAGTCCGAGTAGACTGCCTTTCATGGCAAATACTACTAACATCATTCCGAACAAACTGACGATGTATCAACGAGTTGAAGGTGGCGTCTGGCACTATCGGATCAAACTCAAGACTGGCGAATGGTATCGACTCAGTTCACGAGAGACTGACTTTGACGAAGCGAAAGAGATCGCTAATCGCACTTACTTTACCTAGAATAGTTCTTAGAACCTTCTGTCCGGGAATGAGTAAAAGAGACTCCAAATAGCTGCTGAAGTCTAAAAGTTCGGTGTAGAGAGAATGTGGCCACTGAAGTCCCGAATAGCGAGGGGTGTTCCTGTTCTGATAGGGGGGATTAAAACTAGAGCATTCTGATTAGTAGTGGCAAAAGCACCAATGACTTGGAGTTTATGCAACACTAAATGTAACATATTCAAAATATTTAAATATAATAATGATATTTATCAATAGCTTATTATGTACTTTCAAGTCCTCTTCTGGGCACCATTACATCCTGCTTACTATTCACTCTTGTGAGAATTTGTTTCCCAATAGCTTCGAGCCGCAGAGGCCTATCCAGTCGGCAATCGTAGATTGTCACCGTAAACATAAATCCAAGCAGGTGCTGCTAATCAGTGCTTAGCTGACACCAGTCGGTCCGCCGATTCAATCAACACCTGGCTGAAATTGAATTTTGGAATGGCGTTATCGAAGGACGTATTTTCTGCAGCGGGCAAAATCACGAACAGGGAAAGAGAAAGGATAGATATGGCGTAGAACACGAACAGTCTAGTTTTCATCAATATTGCTCCCTTATTATTTTAGTTTTGGGGCAGATCAATTAACTCACTACCTTAACAGTGATCCTAGCGGGTCTAAATGTCACGTTATATGGGTCAGTAATTACATGTTTTTATGTACAGTGGTTTAGGCCTTATGGCACAAGATAACGAGCTGTCAGGAGATTCTCTTATTAATGCACTGTATCTCCCAAAAAGAGCAGAACTTGAAACAGCCTATTACCTAGAACTAGTCGATGACATGGAGTCTTTCAAACTATTGCATGCAGTCTCGTTAGCTGCCGGTATGGATTCATCTTCGGTGTCTTGGCGGCTAAGCCCTCCCCTTGCCTAAGACTCAAATTCCAATAAGAAACGGTAGGTATTATCCGGGCTGTTGTTATCCAAGCCAAAGATTACTCCAGCTTCCCAGTGGAAGCTCTGCGCACACCCAAGGATGCGCTACCCATGATCACCGGACCCAACCCCATAGAATTCTGCCCGGTATAGAGCTCCGGTGCACGGATGAGCATCCCTAACAAGAGCAGACGCTGGAGTTAATTGCCCAGCCTCTGCAACCTATCACTTAGAAATTGAAACCGATTAGCAAGGTCCGCACTCGCGGAGATTTCGCGGTCATATTCTTGCCCCAATGCTTGCAGTAGCGTCGCAGCCTCTGCTAATCGATCCGATCGGATAAGCCAATTGATCTGGTAGAGAGCGACACGCGCGTCGGATCGCAGTTTGAAAGACTCTGTCGCCAGTCCCGCGGCGGCGCTAAAGTCTTCCGCCGAAGCGGCTAATAGAGCGCTATAGAATAGTAAGTCCGCCTGACTAACACTGAAGTTTTCATTCGCAGTCAGCTCGCTCAGGACTAACTGAATCTTTCCCAACGGCGCATTCGGACATCTTCCCTCCAGTATGCCGAAGACCAAGTTATTCAATGAGAAAATGACTCCATAGTCATGGGGGGCTTGGCCCGACTGTCTGCGCAGAGTCTCGTCCTGTGGGGGTTCTATGCCCGGCAGAATGCAGGAGAATTCCAGCCATCTAATATATGGCGAGATGCTCAGCTCTTCGGCATCGATGACCGTCATGTGATAGTCGAATGCGACTTGAAACTGTCCAGCCTGGCTTAATTTTTCCACAAAGTTGGACTGCGCTCTTGGTGAGCCCGGGTGTTGTTCAACGGCAGCATAGGCCTGATCCAGGGCATTACCCCACAGCGTGGTCTGGCGCACGGTTGTAACTGACATGAACAGCATGGCAACTACTGCAATCGCTATACTGGCATTTCTCCATCTCGCTTCGAGTTGCGGCAGTCGATCACTGATGCTGACAACAAGCGCAAATACCGGGCCTAGAAGAGACAAATAATTGCGGTGTTCAAAATAGTATTCCAGGGGAAACACAGTTGATTCCAGTGCGTGGCCGGCGAAGAACCAGAGAACGGCAAAAGCGAACAACGGCCACTGCTTTCGCTTACTAATTGCGGTAGCGATCAATCCGACCACTAACAACACGCTTAAGACGAGAGGCAATCCTTCGGCTGTTGCAAAATCATCATGGAATACGCCGTAGTAGTTAGGCAGTAGCAAGGCAATATTCAAAAGATAGGTTACCAATACTGGAAATTGCGTTAATACGCGCTCGGCGAAGCTAAACGGCTTCAACTCATAACCTTCCAAGGTGCCTGGCATAATAATAAGCCCCAGCATGCCGATCACAACCGTCGCCCCTAGCAGCGCCTGACGGAATGTTCGCAGCAGCTTGAGCCCCGTGTTCGAGAACAACGTGTACTCGAGAACGAGCACATACAGGTAGACCAACACCCCATTCTCTTTGCTCAGTAACGCCAGAAACACAAAGAGAACGAGGCCCACCAGCATTAGACTTATGCCACGCACCCTCTCATCCTGCAGCAAGAGCTCACGCCCTAACAGATAGAATAGGACAGAAAGCAGGCTAAACGCTGCCGAGAGCAGAGTCATCCTCTGCACTACATACAATACAGAAGACACCTGGATCGGATGTGCAAGCCAGATAAAACTCAGAGCCGCTATCGCCGCCATGGGCAGCCCCTGTTTACGCCATTGCCGTCCTATTAGCACGCAGCAAAGGGCTAGCAAGCAACCGTTGACGAGGTGGATTAGCAGGTTTACCAACTTGAAATTGCGCGGGTCGGGCCAAGACTCGTGTTGAAGCAAGAAGCTAAATATGGAAATTGGACGCCCCAGAACCCCTGCAAAGCCTGTTGTGGCAAGGTTGAGAATATCATTGCGGCTGGGATTTTCAGGGAGCTGACTAATGACGTTGAGGTTGGGCGTGTCATCGAGCAGAAACGGACCACTCAGGCCGCTCCAATACATTGCCACGACGGCAAGTGCCAGAACAACTGTCAGTCCAGTCGCGATAAAAACTTGAGTTCTAATCGTGAGGCCTCGTGCACATATCCGTGGTTAGACGGCACGATCATAGCGCATCTGGGCAGCTATAGCAGAGTGCTATTTGAGCGAACTGGATCGCAGGCTTAGCAGGGGAACAATGTAAACCTGGGTGCTGGATAGACGGCGCTAGATTGATCTAGCGCGCAAGCATGGCCACCAGCAATTTTATCTGCGCATCATCAAGACGATTTGCGAAGGACGGCATCACCCCACTTCTGCCGGCTGCAATGGTCTGCGTAACGGATTCTAAATCACCACCGTAGAGCCAAATATTGTCGGTGAGATTCGGCGCGCCCAAAAGTGGATTTCCAACACCATCGAGGCCATGACAGGCGACACAATTCTGCTGGTAGATCGCCTGTCCGGGATGACCATCAGCCTCGCCAAACTTAGTTACATAGTCGGCCACTTGATTCACATTTTCATCGCCAAGAATCGATTGCCAGGCGAGCATATTAGCCACCCTGCCACCTCGAATCGTCAGCTCGATCTGCTCGGCACTGGAACCCCACTGCCAATCGATATCCATCAAGTTGGGAAACAACGATGCCTGACCTCTGCCATCGGGACCATGGCAGGCGGAGCACTCACGCTTGAAAATACGCTCCGCTGTTTGCATGAGCCCGAGATCATTCTGAATATCTGAGAGATCTGCATTCGCGACCTCTGCTCTGGCGCCTTGAAAACTCTCCTCGAAGTTTGCGTAACTCTCGACAATGCGCGAACCCTGCGACCAATTGAGCAAACCTTTATAGGAGCCCAGACCTGGATACAGCATAAGATAGACCAAAGAGAAGACCAGCGCCGCCAACAACATCCAGAACCACCAAAGCGGTGGCGCGTTCGAGCCCTCTCTGAGGTCGTTGTCCCAGACAGGTTCCGCCTCGGGGTGCTCGGAAGCATTGGGCGCGAAATAGACGCTAAGGATTATCCAAAAAAGTGTCGCGAGGGAGACACAGGTCAGAACGATGATCCAACCACTCCAGAATCCTGTTGGCAAATCAGCCATGGTAATCTTCGTCCTCTAAGGGTATGCGTGCAGCCGCATTAACTTCTTCATCGTTGCTCTTGCTGAAAAACCAGATGGCGACTCCGATCATGAAAGCCATAACGAGCATGTCGCCTAAAAATATAAACATTGTCATATCGATATATCCTCGCTCAGACCAGTGCCGAGCATTTGCAGGTATGCGATAAGCGCATCGATCTCCATTAAGCCTTCCAAGTCTGCATCGGCCGCGGCTATTTCTTCGTCGCTATAGGGATGGCCCAGTCTTCTCAGTGCTCGCATCTTCAGGCTGGCCTTGCCAGCCTGAATGGCATCGCGTTTTGCCAACCAGGGATAGCCGGGCATGATGCTCTCGCTAACCACTACTCTTGGATCTATGAGATGAATGCGATGCCAATCGTCGGAAAACTTTCCGCCGACACGGTGTAGGTCCGGACCCGTTCGCTTTGACCCCCAAAGGAAAGGACGGTCGTAGACAAACTCACCCGCTCTCGAATACGCACCATAGCGCTCTACTTCCGCTATCAATGGGCGAATCTGCTGCGAGTGGCAGACACTGCAGCCTTCCCTGATATAGATGTCACGCCCGGTCAGTTCGACTGCGCTATAGACTCTGGTTTCGGCTGCAGCCGTTTGCAGACTCTCCTGATTCAGAACCGGCACAATCTGTACCAGCCCGCCTATGGCAGACACCAAGAGGATGCCAAATATCAGCAGGCCGGTGTTTTCTTCAATCTTCTTATGTAGGGAAATTGCACTCATTAGTTTATTCCGAATGCTGGGTCTACCGGCGGCACACTAACCTTAACCGCTTTTTTACCCGCCACTGTCTTGTAGAGGTTATAGGCCATTAACACAGTGCCGATGAGAAAGATCAGCCCGGCAATGAGACGCAGGGTATAGAAAGGCGTCATGCTGGACATGATGTCCTTGAAACTAAAGCTCAGCTCACCGATCTCATCCACGCTCAACCACAGCAGGCCTTGAGAGAGACCTGCACCCCACATGGCCATGATGTAGAGCATGGTGCCGGCCAGAGCCATCCAGAAATGTATGTTAGCCAAACGCACGCTATATAACTCGCCACCGACCAGGCGCGGCACCATATAGTAGAACGTGCCGTAGGTGATCATCGCGTTCCAACCTAGAGCACCCGAGTGCACGTGCCCGATAGTCCAGTCAGTGAAGTGACTGACGACGTTCACACTGGGGAAGGACATCATCGGCCCTTCGAATGTCGCAAGACCATAGAAGGCTAGAGATAGAACGATAAACTTGAGTGCAGGGTCGGTCTTCAGCTTCTCCGATGCTGAACTTACCGTCATGATGCCGTTGATCATAGTGGCCCAGGACGGCGCCAACAAGATCACGCTCATTACCACTGCAAGTGACACCACCCACTCGGGTACCGCACTGTAATGCAAATGGTGAGGACCGGCCCAGATATAGCTATAGGTAAACGCCCAGAAAGCGACGACGGAGAGCCGGTAGCTCCAGATAGGCCTGCCCGAATGCTTCGGCAAGAAGTAATACATCATGCCAAGAAAACCGCCGGTCAATAGGAAGCCCACCGCGTTGTGTCCATACCACCACTGCACGACGGCATCTTGCGCGCCTGCATACAAGGAGTAAGATTTACCGATGGTTACAGGAATAGCTAGGCTATTTACGATGTGCAGCATCGCGATGACGATGATAAGCGCACCATAGAACCAGTTTGAAATATAGATAGGGCGGATCTTACGATTCGCAATAGTGCCGAAGAATACGACACCGAAGCAAACCCAGACGATGGCGATAGCTATATCGAATGGCCATTCGAGTTCGGCATATTCTTTCGCTGAGGTCCACCCTCCGAGTAGCGAGTAGCGACAAGCCACCTAACAATACGATCAACTGCCATGAGAAACAGCAGAACAAGGCTAGCTTTGGCGCGAACAAGGGAACGTGAGACGTTCTCTGTACACTATAGAAGGCGGTTGCCATTAGTGCCGAGACGCCGAAGCCGAAAATAATACCATTGGTGTGTAGGGGCCGCAGACGACCGAAGCTGAGCCAGAATTGCCCGAAGTCAATTGTGGGCCATACCAGTTCAGCCGAGATGTAGACACCCGCCACCATCGCCAGCACTGCCCAGATCACTGCAAACTGAATCAGGTGTATTACGACCTGATCATGATACAGATTACTGTTTTTGTTACTCATTCAATTGATTCCAAGTTTTCGTCTTATGCTGCCATTTTTACGCTTAGGATTAGCCCGTGTTTTCGTTACACGCCGAGTAACGGCCCCACGCCTATGGTCCAGAGCATCATACTCAGGCCCAATAAACTTACGGCGGCTACCAAGAGCCAGCCTACTAATGACGACGCCATTAGCATCCCCTTTTCCGACGTGATCCCTAGTGCAATAGGTATGCCCTTATAGAGGAGATACATACTCCAGATCATTGTCGGAATTATTATCAATATGTTGACGAACACATCGGGGAACAGATGTGCCGAACTGCCGATCGCCAAGGGTTCGCCGACAATCGTTATCAGCGCGACATGACGCCCAAATGGGGCGCTTGCGCCGAAGGTAGCGCCCATCCAGTGACTAATCAGAGAGGTACTTAACAGACCGAAGATGAGCACTACAAAATAACCAGCGCTGACCATGAGCAGTGCCTGTGTCGATAGCATCAGGGGCTCGGCAGCACCTAGGCGCCAACCAAAATTGGCCGCGCCGATGAGAGAGAATATTGGCGGCAGAACAAGCAACCAAATAGAGTAGCGAAACAGAACGCCCAGCGGCGACGGGTCTGTTTCGCTAAGCTGCCGGAAGGCCTCCATCGGTTGATAGAAAGACTTAAACAGCAAGAAAGAATAGATATCTGTACTCATAGGTCCTGTGCCCAATCAACTTCTTTGCGAAGTTTAGACCAACTCCCTCTTCAAACGGTGATAAGAATAGCGCGCTGTAGTCTCAATCTACTGATTCATCATTGCGAATCGAATCAGACTTAAACTCAAACTTAGACTGTGAACAGATTGCTTCGACGGGGCAGATTATACCCAGGCCACAAAAAGCTTACTTGATCTACCTCAAGGAGTCCTGGCCCCGCGGCATAGCCTTATCGGTGACAGACTCTAACTACTTCTCGAATTAGCGATCTGTTACCACAGTAAAACTATAGGAGCCTTCGTAAACCGCAGGGTCTTCTGCAACCACCGCCGTCCACTGCACCACGTAATCTCCGTCTGGAATAGACGGGTTGGTGATTTCGATCATGAGATCATCGGCACCCATGGTGTGGAAGCCACGCAGGTCGTAGTTGCCCCCCGGGCCTGTCAGGCTAATCCTGCTATTGGGCACATCCGGCAAGGCATTGAAGTAGAGGCGCAGGTTACGCGGAGCTCGATTCAACACTGAATCAGCAGCAGGCTCCGCCCCTAAAAATGGAGTGGGCTCGCTGCTGCCGACACAGCTTATAAGAGTAACTGCGATAGCGGCTATAGCTAATAGTGATCTGAAGTTTCTGCGACCAGGCATGTTGAACAATCCTCTGTGATTTTCTACTGACTTGCTGTCAATGAATTCTCTTATCGTGAAGTTACTGAAGTAACTTTTAGGGTCGAAGTGTAACCCTTTAGGCACTCTAGTTCATTGCAAGAATGGTGTCCGCGACAATATGACGCGTGAGGCGTTTGTCAGTGGTAAGAGGGTAGTTGCTAGAGGGAACTGCGGTGCTGACTGCCGAAGGCGGTTAAGGACTAAACGCCTAGTGTTGATCTCGCTGCTTCTTCACCGCAGAGAGCTCTTTGGCGAATTGATCGAGCTTCATTCTAATTTCGTCTTCTTTCTGCTTCTTTAGAAAGCTCATATCGCTATCCGCTTTCGCTTCTTCGATGGCCTCCTGGATTGCATCGGTTATTGGCTTGTCTATTGCTGCTTCAGCAGATTTGTTCATTCGCTATAACTCCAGCTATTGCGTCCAACTTCTAGTGCCGGTCAATTTGAAACAGACGGTATGTGTGATTTCCAGCCATACCATGTGTCGGTTTTTATTCTTATTTTGGCCTCTTCTTTAAAAGAGCCCTGCAAATTACTGCCGGATTGTGTCACTCGTACTGTAATTATCGAGACTACAACCGCGCTTCTTACGTTTAAAAATCAATAATTTAGCTACATCTATGGAGCGCAACATATAGCGTAAGTCGTCCGAAGTCAAACAATATCTAGTGCTTTCAAGCGCTTATAGAGCGCATTTCGGACCCAGAATATAAATGGTATATCTGCCCCCTTCGCCTTGTGTCACTGCATTCTAAAGCAAATAATTTCAATAATTTCTGATACTTAGGTGCTCGCCAGCGCTGTCATATAAAAACAAATAAAAACAAATAAAGGACATCCAAATTAAAAAAGGGACACCCAATTGATCTAAATTTCCTGAGAATTGAGTCGTCAACCATAGGTTTAAGCCAGGTGATGGATTTTTGATCAATGAATTTTCGACGCGCCCAGGTAATCGTGACGCGAATCCGCACTTCCTGAGTATTAAGCACGCTAAAGTGTCGATAGAGGATATCGAGAGACGGTGTTTTGGTGATTATGGGTGCTAGCCCAAGATGAGGACAGAGGTGATCTAGGCGCTGCCGTATAACAAGCGAGAAGAATGAACACCCCTTACCCATTTATGCGGATGCTTCAAACTCACTCCAGACTTGATACGGCTTTCATGAAAATGAACCAATGCCGATTCGGTTCCTGCCGCCACGGAGTAGTGGTGATGAAACCCGGTGACGCTCTTTATCCAGGCTTCGCCATCTATGCCCAGCTCATTTAGGAGCCTGTTCTTCTCATCCAAAGTATCTGTGATCCTGTGGGCAGAATATTCTTCTGGATGAAGTGCTTTGCAGGTTGTCTCCAGCAAGTCGAAATAGCTTTGCGGGGAAATTGCCAAGGGATGGTATGACGCCTCACTAGCCCCACCTATTTCGGACATTGGGCGTAGCTTAGCCTGTCTGTCGCCGGCCTGGCGACCGACCAGATGTTTCGTATTACGGCGTGTAAGAAGACGATGTTGCCGGTAGCTTCGATTCTTCACTTTCTTCGCATGATTAATCAATCGCTCCTGAATCGAAGTGAAATCACTCCCCTCCAGTGAATCGGTAACGCCAGCCCGAACAGGATTTAGATCCACGTAGGCCATACACGTTACCAACGCTTTCTCATCTAGCAAGGCCTGACTCTTGAACCGCCCTTCCCAGAAACGACCACTGCATGCATCTTCTCGATTCGCCTGACGGGCAACGGTTTCGTTCACACAGCGCATGAACCAGCTAATATCCATGAGCCGCTCCCGCCACAGACTCACTTGATGCTGCAGGCGCTTCTGCGCCGCCTTGCTCGATTTGTTTTTCTGTAGGGTGGCTATCAGGGCAGCATTACGCGGAAATAGTGCAGTCCATCGTCTGATTACTTCTGCATCATCCCAATCTTTCGCTTGCTGCTCGTTGACGAATAAGACCAGATGGTAGTGATTACTCATAATGGCATAGGCACAGATATCGATTGAAAACTGTGCTGCCAAGGTCTTGATTCGCGTCACCAGCCACTGCTTACGGTGATCGAAATTTTTCCCGCTGACCGGATCGTCGCCACAGAGATAGGCGCGGCGCACACAGCGTGAGATACAATGATAATAAGGTGTATCTTGCAGCGACACTTGTTGGTATCTGGCTCGGGTCATCGGTGTTTGCTATGTCACTCTGTTCCAGTTGTTGTTCTTGCTTTGGTCGAAATTGTCTGCCGTTTACAGCCAGGACAAAATGCAAGCGGACCGCCGATTTTAGAGGGTTTGTAGTACTATGCAAGGCGAAATTAAAAAGTGTTAAAGTGGCAGTGACACAACAGTAATGAAATAGGGATTGAGGTAGTAATGAGAATCGGAGTTGACTTAGGTGGCACGAAGATCGAGGGGATATTGCTTGCACCTAATGGTGAGGTAGTAGAAAAGATTCGCGTCGATACACCAACGGAAAAATATTCAGATACGGTCGAGGCGCTATGCCAAGTAGTCGAAGAGCTTCAGCAGAAAGCCCTTCTGAAACAATGCACGGTCGGAATTGGGACTCCTGGCGCTTTATCTGCAAAGAATAAAAATAATATCGAGCTAATGAAGAACTGCAATTCGATCTGCCTCAATGGCGAACCGTTAAAGCTCGATATCGAGAAACGACTGGGCTATGAGACCAGAGTTGAGAACGATGCGAATTGTTTCGCACTTTCCGAGGCCTGCTATGGCGCGGCGAGATCTGCCAGGACGGTTTTCGGTGTGATCCTGGGTACAGGAACAGGTGGCGGTATCGTAATAGACAAGCGGTTACACACCGGTCCGAATCGCATCGCCGGCGAATGGGGACACAACTGTATTCCCAGTTCGGTTCGCAAACTGATTACTGAAGATCGACGCTGCTACTGTGGCAGACAGAACTGCAACGAGACGGTTCTCTCTGGCCGAGGACTAACGCAGACCCACTTCGAAGCGAGCGGAGTCGCGCTAGAAGCCACGGAAATAGCGCGCTTAGCGGCTAACGGCGATAGTCACGCGAACAAGACTATACAGACCTACTGCGAGCAGTTAGCTCGATGTCTCTCTAGCGTAGTGAACTTTTTTGACCCGGAAATGATTGTCCTGGGCGGGGGCTTATCGAACATTGAGCAGCTGTATGTGCAGGTTCCGAATCTCATGCGTGAGCATGTGTTCACAGACAATATGCTGACCGAGCTAGCGGCACCTCAATTTGGCGATGCTAGCGGCGCCATCGGTGCCGCCTGTCTCTGGCCTCTCGACTAAAGATCGAGTATCGGTTTTATGCGTTGAAGGGATGTCGCAAGACAATAGTTTCTTCACGATCAGGGCCGGTAGAAATAATGTCAACTGGCACCTCTACCGTCTTCTCAATGTACTGAATATAGTCTCTAGCATTCTGCGGCAGATCGTCAAGACTCTTTGCACCGACTGTAGACTCTTTCCAGCCAGGCAATTCTTCATAGATAGGCTCGAGAGATTTGTAACTTTCGATATCCATCAAGCTGCCCGAAGTGTTGTCACCTACACCAGTATAGCCCGTGCAGACTTTGATTGTATCCAACCCATCAAGCACATCGAGTTTGGTTAGACATATGCCCGATACGCTATTAATACGCATGGCCAACTTAACGGCACAGGCGTCGAACCAGCCACAACGTCTATCGCGCCCTGTGGTAGCGCCCTTCTCGTGCCCAACTGTCGCCAGGTGCTTCCCGACATCGTCGAACAGCTCTGTGGGGAAAGGCCCGGAACCGACACGTGTGGTATAAGCCTTGGTAATTCCTAATACATAATCCAGATAGAGCGGACCAAAGCCGCTGCCTGTCGCCGTGCCACCCGCAGTGGTATTAGACGAAGTAACGAAGGGGTAAGTGCCATGATCGATGTCCAGCAACGAGCCCTGAGCACCTTCGAATAGTATGTTGTCTGCGTTCTTACGGTGCTTGTGCAGGATGTCGATTGTATCTGCCACCATCGGTCGAACCTGCTCCGCCAACTGCAAGTACTGATCGAGAGTTTCTTGATAATCAACGGTCGCCACTTCGTAGTAATTACTCAACATGAAGTTGTGATACTCCATGAGCTCGGCAAGCTTCGACGCGAAATGTTCTGCGTTGAGTATGCCGGCAAGGCGTATGCCGCGTCGTGCGACTTTATCTTCGTAAGCCGGGCCTATTCCTCTGCCGGTAGTACCTATCTTGGCACTACCCTGCTTAAGCTCTCGCGCCTGATCCAGGGCGATATGTGAAGGCAGGATAAGTGGGCAGGCGCCGCTGATTTTAAGACGGTCGCGCACTTCTATGCCGGTGCTCTCCAGCCCTTCGATCTCGTTCAGTAAGGCTTCGAGGCTTATTACCACACCATTACCGATCACGCAGTCTACGCTCTCGCGTAAAATACCCGACGGCAATAGATGCAATACGGTTTTCTTGCCGTTGATTACCAGCGTATGCCCTGCGTTATGACCACCCTGAAAGCGAACTGCGACCTTAGCCTGGTCGGTTAAGAGATCAACTATCTTTCCCTTACCTTCATCGCCCCACTGGGTGCCAAGTACTACTACTGATTTTGCCATCGTCCTCTACTCAATTCCTTAGCGTTAGTTTAAACGCTACGTTAAATTCTCTACTGTCCACTTGCCATCGACTAGCTGCAGTTGCCGATCACAATTCAAGTCTTGTAGTTCTTCAGTCGCGAGCTCACTGGCCAAAAGATTGATAATCACAATCTCACCATCTGCTCGCAATTTCGCAATCGCATCCAATAGCTCCCCTTCATTACCACTCGGCGCCACTATTGTTTTCTTCTGCGTAAATGTCTTACTGCTTAGCCTGGCGATCGTCTTAAGATCGCTGTCAAAACCCGAGGCAGGTCGGGAACGGCCGAAGACCTCACCGATGTGGTCATAGCGACCACCCTTTGCCACTGCACGGCCATAGTTCGGCGTATATGCAGCGAACACTATTCCTGTGTGATATTCGTAGCCACGCAACTCACAAAGATCGAAACACATATTCATTTCGGGATGACGCTGCTTGACCCCTTCTACTATCAATACTAATTCCAGCAATACTTTCATTACCGCATTCGACGCGTTCTCGAAAACGCTCAAGGCCTCTTGCAGCACAGACTCATCGCCACTTAATCGTGTGAGTTGCTTCAACATAGCATTCAACGAGGCATCCTCTACAGAGGCATTCAAAACCGCATCTATTTCGTCATAGGCCTTGCGCTGCACGGCATCGAACAGCTTCGCTTCGGTGTCTGAATCTATCGCTGCTTCTTTAACAAGGGCACGAAAAATGCCCACGTGCCCCAGCACGATGTAGACATCGTCGATTGCTGCCGCGTTCAACGTGGCGTACATAAGACAGATCAGTTCAATGTCACACTCGACACCGGCATGACCGTATAACTCTGCACCAACACGAATGGGAACTCGCGATGCCAATAACCCGCGGGGCTTGGTGTGCAGTACGTTGTCTGCATAGCACAGCCGCACCGGACCATCTCTATTCAGGCAATGCGCATCGATTCGAGCAGCCTGCGGGGTAATGTCTGCACGAATTCCCATCATGCGACCACTTAACTGGTCGGTGATCTTAAATGTATGCAGGTCTAAATCGTGAGATGAACCGACTAGCAAAGAATCCAGGTATTCGATCAGCGGCGTAATCACCAGCTGATAGCCCCAAGACTCATAGAGATCCAATAGCTGGCGCCGCAAGTATTCCAGCTTGCTAGCCTCTAAGGGGAGAATTTCCTCAACACCATCAGGAAGTAACCAACGTTTTGCAGAAGTCATGTCTATTCAGCTTTCACTAGGTAAATCTAATAAATTTATACGTTTTTAATTAATAATCAGAAGCAAGACCGTGCCGGCCAACATGCTTCCCAAACCTATCATGCGCATGGTGTTGTCATCGATCTGATCCAACATCAACAACATCTTTCGCCATCTGCCCGGGCTGATGAAGGGTATCACCCCTTCTATTACAAGCATCAGACAAAACGCTACGGCCAATTCATGCCACATAGTCTTGCCTCTGTTCTTGTAACTAGCCATAACACAGCTATGCGCACAACAAAAAAAGTAAACCTGAAGCGCTGAACGCGATTCAGGTTTACGGTTTTCTAACTCTTCTGATTTTTAGCTATTCCACTGCTTGAGCGGAGCTTACTGTGAAATCCCGTTCTTCAGATACTTGAAATAGTCACTATCCGGATCGAGTAGAAGCACATCGCTCTTCGAGCTAAATGTTTCCCGATAAGAATTCAGACTTCGAGTAAAAGCATAAAATTCAGGATCTTTATTGTAGGCATCGGCATAGATAGCAGTTGCGGTAGCGTCGCCTTCACCGCGCAGGCGCTCTGCATCTCTGTAGGCCTCGGCACGGAAGATCGTAGCCTGACGGTCTGCGTCAGCACGAATACCAATCGCGAGCTCTTCACCGAATGAACGCAACTCTTGCGCTTCTCTGTTTCGCTCGGTAATCATTCGATCATAAACGGACGAACGTACGTCTTCCGGTAGATCGATACGCTTCACTCGCACATCGATAATTTCGATGCCGATATCCGCCGCCGTAGTTTCATTAAGCTCGGCAGTCAAGGCCAACATCAGCTGATCTCTCTCACCAGCTACTACCTCTGCCAGAGTTCGGTTACCAATCTGGTCACGCAGGCCATCGTTTATTCGCTCGGCAAGCAGGCTGCCAGCGGTAGCCGTATTACCTCGTGTCGAGATATAGAACTGACCAACATCTACGATGCGCCACTTAGCATAGGAATCGACTTCCAGTGCCTTCTGCTCCAGAGTCAGGAATCGACGTCGCGGTGCGTCCTCGGTCAAGATACGGGCGTCGAATTTTCGCACAGTGTTGACCCAAGGAATCTTGACGTGAAGGCCCGGCTCGATATTGTCCTGCACTAGTTCGCCAAATTGCAGCATCACAGCGCGCTCGGTTTCCTTCACAACAAATAGAGCATTGCCCGTGACTACGACAACAAGAAAAATAAAACCTACTGCAATAAAATTCTTCATGGTCGATTCCCTCGCCCTGTTACAGGCAGTCGTGAACGGTCTATGCTATTCGCGCTATTCGGTGCCGGCAAAAAAGGCGCCAACTGATCTGCAAGATTTCTAAGATCGTTGTTACTGCTGTTTGCATCGATGCTCGAAGTACTCTGCTCCATCAGCTTATCCAGCGGCAGGAACAACATATTGTTGCCACCCTGTACGTCCACCATGATCTTGCTGCTGGCGGTCATCACGTCCTCGATCGAATCGATGTACAGTCGTTGTCGAGTCACCTCAGGTGACTTTACATATTCAGTCAAAAGCTGATCGAAACGAGAAGCATCACCCGTGGCTTGCGCAACAACTTGCTCTTTATAAGCGTTCGCCGACTCTATGCGCCGCTGCGCTTCACCGCGCGCCTCAGGAATAATCTGATTCGAGTATTGCTGAGCCTGGTTCTGCACACGCTGCTCGTCTTCTCTGGCACGAATCACGTCATCGAAGGCAGGTCGCACGGCATCGGGCGGCTGCGCATCAACGACGTTTACCTGACTCACTAGAATGCCCGTGTTGTAGACATTCATATAATCCTGCAGGCGCTCCTGTACATCGGCTGCGATTCGATCGCGACCGGTGGTCAGAATCTGATCCATAAAGTTACCGCCAACTACGTGACGAATGGCAGATTCGGAGGCATTGTCCAGACTCAGTTCCGGATCCTGCACGGCGATCACATATTTCACCGGATCCTGAATCAGGTACTGAACGGTCACGGCGATATCGATGATGTTCTCATCGGTTGTTAGCATCGCGCGGTTTTCATAAGTCTTGGCGTTCAGCTCGGAGACGTTCACCAGACTCACTTCATCGACAAGCGGTGGATTCCAGTGCAAACCTGGACCCACTGTCGCATCCAAAACTTTACCAAAGCGCAATACCACGGCCCGTTCCGCCGCATCGACAATATAGACGCCCATAAATGCCCACACCACGGCCACGACGACCACGAGGCCGGCGATTAGTCCCGCAGACAAGCCACCGCCGCCACCGGAGGAAGATCCGGTAGAACCGGAGCCACTGCCGCCACCGCCGAACAGGCTGTTAAATTTTTTGGTCAGGTTGCGCACAACCTCATCGATGTCAGGGGGCCCCTGGTCACCGCCCTTACGACCGCCACCCCAAGGGTCTTTGTCGTTATCGTTACCGTTATTTCCAGGTTCATTCCAAGCCATTGGCTTCTCCATAGCTTTCTAAAGACGCAGAAGGTCGATTTTAGCTAATAATTGTTCATTTACACAGCAATTTGCGCTTCGAGACGGTGATCTGTTGGAATCAGGCGATTGTCGCCTTCTCTACAGATGCCTGCTCTAGCCGCTCCTGCACTGCAATATCGTGATTTATAATCTCTGTACCGCTTTGTTTCAGAATACGATCGAGGTCGGTACGGGGGAGTTTGACCCGCAGCTCAAAGTAACCTTGCTCGTCTATATGTTCTTCTTCGATAAACCCGCTCGCATACAATTGACTGCGCAGTTTAGCCTGCTGCGGTGAAACTCGCAGAGTCTCATTCGCCATGCTGCCTGCCAGTAACTCACTCATCGCGCTATGCAACAGATGCATACCGGCTCCGGTTTTAGCCGATACCCAGACCTTCCTGGGCTTGCCGTTCGCGCCGCGCTGTATATGTGGCTCGACGTCGGGAAGTAGATCGATCTTGTTGAATACGATTAGCTGCTCGACTGACTTTGCTCCTATCTCGGCCAGAACCTTATCAACCTCGACGATATGCTCCGGGTGAAATTCGTTGGCAGCATCCACAATATGGAGAAGCAGGTCCGCCTGCACAGTCTCTTCCAGCGTGGCGCGAAATGCCTCGACCAGTTGATGTGGCAGGTGGCTGATAAATCCTACGGTATCGGCAACGATAGCCGGGCCATAATTTTTCAGATTAATACGTCGCAGTGTCGAATCGAGAGTCGCGAACAATTGATCCGCCGCATAGGTATGGGATTCGGTCATCTTGTTAAACAGCGATGACTTACCCGCATTGGTATAACCCACCAGAGACAGCGTAGCTACCTCGGCTCTGCGCCGCGAACGTCTACCCTGATCTCGTTGCCCGCGCACCTTCGCCAGGCCCTTGTTAATAGCCTTAATACGCTGCCCAATCATACGCTGATCGAGCTCTAATTGCTTCTCACCCGCACCGCGCATACCGATACCACCCTTCTGTCTATCGAGGTGCGTCCATCCGCGTTTTAGGCGAGTGCTCAGATGCTGCATCTGGGCAAGCTCTACCTGCAGCTTGCCCTCGTGGCTACGCGCGCGCTGCGCGAAGATATCCAGAATCAAACCAGTACGATCCAGCACCCGGCACTTAAGCTCGCGCTCGAGGTTGCGTTCCTGACTCGGGGAGAGTGAGTGATTGAAGAGAACCAGCTCTGCCTTATGGGCGAGCACGGCAGCTTGAATCTCTTCGAGCTTACCGGAGCCTACAAAATAGTTGGGTGAGGGCTGCTTGCGTGATCCAGTGATGAAGTCCACCGGCTGTGCGCCGGCGGAAATCGCTAGTTCTTCAAATTCAGTTGGATCCTCTCGTTCGCTCTCTGAATCGACAGCAAGGTGAACAAGAATAGAGACTTCGCCGGTATCGGGCCTGTCAAAAAACAATAAGGTACCTCACTGCAGGTTTAATTAAACCGTGTTACCGGGTTCGCCAGCATCAACATCATCTTCAGCCGCTTCACCTGGATTCTGCATTGGAATTTTTACCATGCGCGCAGGGACGACGGTTGAAATCGCGTGTTTGTAGACCATCTGACTCACGGCGTTCTTCAACAGAATGACGAATTGATCAAACGACTCGATCTGACCCTGCAACTTAATTCCGCTAACCAGATAGATAGACACCGGTATGCGCTCCTTGCGAAGCACGTTTAAAAATGGATCTTGTAATGTATGTCCTTTAGACATAGTTGTTCTCCTTCAATCGACAATCTACAAAGCCGGGTATCCAACGTCTCACTTTCGAGAACTGGCTGAGCGGTTCTAAGATCTGCGGATCTTGTCTATAATAATTAACAGTCTCTATACGTGCTCTGTATAGCTTATATAGAGGTGGCATCCATGTATTTCAAGACATGATGTACTGATTGAGTGGATGAATCCCTCAAACTTTGCAGGCTTGGCCAACTGCGCAGCCATGTAAGCTGACGCTTGGCGAGTTGTCTGGTGGCAATAATACTCTTTTCTACCATGGCACCATAGTCAATCTCGTCGTCCAGATACTGCCAAACTTGCCTGTATCCTACTGATTTTATTGAGGAAAACTGGTTATTGAGATCACCGCGAGAGCGCAAGGCCTGCACCTCCTCTACCAAGCCCTCTTCAAGCATCTGCAGGAATCGTCTCTGGATATGACTATGTAATACGCCACGATCTTCTGGCTGGATCGCGAAAAAGTGCAAATTGTAGGGAAGTTCCGCCTCCTGTCGCGTTTGCATCTCGGCGTGAAGACTGGTCATGGACTGCCCTGACACCCGATAAACCTCCAGTGCGCGCTGTAATCGCTGTGGGTCGTTGGGGTGAATTCTGGCCGCCGCGGCGGGATCCACTGCCTCTAGCTGCCTGTGCACAGCAATCCAGCCCTGCTCAGTTGCCAGCTTCTCTATCTCGGCGCGCACCTGTGGATCGGCCTCAGGCATCCGCGCCAGGCCATCCCTAAGAACACGAAAATACAGCATCGTGCCGCCAACGAGCAGAGGTGTGTCGCCAACTGCGAGTATTTCGTCAATTTCACGAAAGGCATCGCTGCGGAACTGTGAAGCCGAATAGGGTACTGCGGGATCGATAAAGTCGATCAACCTATGGGGTGCCCGCGCCAGTGTTGTCTTATCGGGCTTGCCCGTACCGATGTCCATCTGCCTATAGATCTGCGCAGAATCGACGCTGACTATCTGAAAGGGATGCTGCTGCAGCAGATCGATAGCGAGGGCGGTCTTGCCCGAGGCGGTAGGACCCATCAGGCAGATCACATTGGGTTTGTTGGCTGAGGCGTTCATAGAGAATGATTGTACGCGGCTTTTTATGAAGGTGAGGGAGATAGTTGGCGATACTCTAGCTCGATACCAGGGTCGTGGACTTACTGCCCCCGCAGGAAGAGTTTGTCCAATTCGTCGAGGCTCTGATAGACCCAGGTTGGCCGGCCATGGTTGCACTGGCCGCTGCGCTCGGTGGCCTCCATGTCTCTAAGCAGAGCATTCATTTCTGGAATTGTGAGCTGACGGTTGGCACGCACCGAGCCGTGACAAGCCATCGTAGAAAGCAGCTCGTCCTGATGCGCCTGAATACGATCACTACTGCCGTACTCGAGAACATCCGAGAGCACATCGCGCACCAGCTGTTCGATGTTGGCGTTACGCAGAATCGAAGGCACCTGCCGCACTACAATGGATTCTGCCGCGACACGTTCCAGCTCGATACCGATACCTAACAAGGCTTCCTGTTCGGTCTCGGCGCAGTCGGCCTCTGCCTGACTCACCGCAATAGACAGTGGCACCAGTAACGGCTGCATCTTCAGTTCTTCATTCTGGCAGGCCGTCTTCATTCGCTCGTAAGTAATGCGCTCGTGGGCGGCATGCATGTCTACGGTAATCAGACCTTCCTTATTTTGTGCGAGAATATAGATTCCATGCAGTTGTGCTATGGCATAACCCAGCGGAGGTACTTCCGCATCTGCAGCCGTGAGCCGCGCAAAATTTTCAAGCTGACTGTGTATCGCATTAGCGTCGGGCTGCCCCGTATTTGGCCTATAGGCATAGTTTGAAGAGGTATTCTCAGCCAGCGATAGCCTGCTCTGATCGCTGAAATTTCCAATCGAATAATTTGAACCTGGGCTGGATGCCGGGCTACTCGCCCCATCACTTCCAGCGAAGGGTGCATAGGGATTATTGTCCTGCTCGCTATCCGCGAGTCGAT
>Ga0209308_10001346_pt1 | contig 23015 bp, 19 predicted proteins | sample COGITO_mtgs_1204_3_FD_184806 | JGI IMG/M metagenome (GOLD analysis project Ga0209308, IMG submission 184806) | Pelagic marine microbial communities from North Sea - COGITO_mtgs_120405 (SPAdes) (version 2) | ecosystem: Environmental > Aquatic > Marine > Epipelagic ...
CAAGGTTTCCATTTATGAATTGTTCGCGATAGGCAAAGCGTAAAGAAAATCCGAATTCAGTTGTCTTGATGCGATTGATGTCATCAAGACTGCCATCCGTTGCCCGTTGCTGAAAAAGCACATCGCCCACAGACCATAAATCTTTGCTGCTCAACTCGAATTTTGTGCTGAATCCAGGGAAATACTCAATTTCATATCCTGCCTTGTATTCCTCATAAGCATTGAACCGAAAAGGCGCCCTTCTGAAAACCGATGACAAAATATTGTCCGTTCGCCAGGCATTGGCACTCTGGCCCAATTGTTCCAAATCTTGTCGAAGAGAAACGTGGGCTATTTGCCTTGGGCTTTTAGATATGAAATAACGGCTTGCCGCATTGTATTTAAAGCGCTCATCCTTGAGCCCATAAGCCAGATAGCCACTTAACTCGAGCCGAGTGCTGAAATCGCTGTTGGTTCGTCCGCCAAATCGAAGCCGTGCCCCCTCAACTTGATTGAAGCTAAACGCGGTGAAGTAAGGTCCCAAGTCCACATACTTCATTTCATAGTGTCCATTTACAAATAGCGTGATGATATCGACATAGGTGCGAAAAGCTCGAATCTGCTGAATGGTATCGACCATCTCATATACCCGATATTCATTCTCACTCAATTTTTCAGGGCGCTTTTCATTCCAATATTCATCATCAAAGTCGCTCGCACCATCGGCTACTTTGATGTTGTTGAACGTGCTGTAGAACGAGTTATCCTTTGGTTCGTTGATGATGAAATCGGAGTACATCGTAGTTTTTCTTCCGTAGAATCCAATGGATTTATTTGAAATATTGAAGTCAATAACCACGTTTTCTTTGGTCATCATCCAGATTTCATCCTCTACCTGATCGTACTCCTGATACACGGAAAAGGTATTGATCCAGTTGATGTTGGCGTCTTCCATGATGTTGGCTTGTATCTGCTTCAAAGCATACGTAGTGTCGTGTATCCACATATCGCCTTCGAATACTAGCTCGCCTTTCCTTCGCGGAATAAAAGTTACTTTATAGCACCACTGCTTATCGATAAAGGCGCTGTCCATCAAAAAGTATTTGTAAGACACCATACCGAAATCTGATAGCGGACTCACGAAGCTTTTTCCAAAGGCATCGACATAATTGTGGTAAACATTGGTGTTCTGATACATATCACCCAACAACTGGCTTACGCTTTCATTTTTCACTCCAGCCACCTTGGTTGCATTGATGATTTCCATGGAGCTTTTCGGGTTTTTGCGATAGAAATAGCGCGATGATGACTCTGTAAGAAAAATCGGGAGGAAAGGTTTATCTTCAGAAGTTGTGTCCATATTATCAAACACAAAATCAAATGGTTTCATCACCTTCTGATTGGTGAACTTCTCATTGATATTATTCATATCAAACTCAATCTTGTTATAGACATCGTATTCGTAGGCTTCCAGCTTTTCACGGTTGTTTGCTGCTTTGTTGCGCACAACTTTTTTCATCAATTCTACAGCTGGATCCTTCGTTTTTTTATCTGCAACAATGTTCACAGGGCCGAGCGAAATTCCAGCCACTTCCAGTTTAAAATCCAAAACCTGGGCTTTATCGGGTTTCACACGCTGTGCTTGTCGCTTAAAACCAAGAACAGATACAATAAGTGAATCAGTTGGGTAGTATGTCTCAATGCGATAATTCCCATATTCATCCGTGGTGGCGCCTATTTTACTGTCTTTAAAATAGACGTTGGCGAATGGAATGGGTTCTTGACTTTCAGTCTCTATCACATGACCAGTAACCAAAGTGCGCTGGGCTTTTGCGTCTACACATGCAAAAACTAAGCTCAATAGGAGCAGCGAAAGCCATATGAAATGGATTTTTTTCAATGCATTTTTTGGTTGCGAAAAGGGGGCAATGTTAGTCAGCCTGACGTTTTTTTACAATACTTGAGATTCGAATACTGACTTCATAGAGTATCAAAATTGGAATGGTTACCAATATTTGACTAAAAATATCTGGCGGTGTGATCACAGCCGATAATATAAGAGCCCCAACAATAGCGTGTCGCCTATAAGCCCTCAGCATGGTCGGTGTTAGGATTCCAGCCTTTGTTAGAAAAAACACCAACACGGGAAGTTCGAAAACAGCACCGCAAGCCAAAACTACACTTGTCACAAGCGAAACATACGTACTCAAAGTGGGGCTATTCAATACTTCAGCACTGACCTGATAATTCAAAAAGAAGTTGATGGAAAGCGGACAGATAACATAATAACCAAAAAGAACGCCACTCAAGAATAGAAAGGAGGTTGCAGAGACGAAGCCACGAGCGTATTTCCGTTCCGATACTTTAAGTCCGGGCTTAATAAACCGCCACACTTCCCATAATAAATAGGGAAAGGAAATGATTAATCCGGCTACTAATGAGATAAGGATATGGGCACTAAACTGTCCGGCCATGGTGAGGTTGACCAAAGGCGGCAAATTCTGACCGATACAAATGGCTCCATCAGGAAACATCGTTGGAATCAGTTCGCTCATTTTATCGCTGAATTTGCACAGCAATCGGTAAGTTGGAAAGGTGGATTGTTTTGGTCCGAAAATGATGACATCGAAAATAAAGCCCTTAAAAATGAATGAGCCAATGGCCGCAATAAGCACAGCACTTACAGCACGCACGAGGTGCCACCTCAACACCTCGAGGTGGTCCAAGAAAGACATTTCATCACTTGTAATTTGGTCTGACATGACGCGTAATTATGCGGCCGCAAAGATGAAGCAATTAAAAGATTCAAACCGATTCAACCTTTATACTTTATTAGGCTTGCTTTGAAATTGCCGAATAAATCGACTTACTCATTTGAATATGTGAAGTTTAAAGCTACATTTGGACCTGTGAAAAACGTTTTGTCCAAATTCATATTATTCTCTTTTGTAGTTGTGAGTTCGCTCGGGGCTTTTGAAAGTGATGCTAGGTCTAACCTAGATTCGATAAACGTGGATGGTAAAGTCTTGATCATCACATCAGAAGATTTGATCGGGTATCAATTACAGCCAAAAACAAATCGGACAAACCAACGCGATGCTCAGGATGAAGGAAGCTTTACCTTTAAATTCCCGAACATTTTTAACGTTTTTCGGTCTTTATTCTAGGCAGTTCATTTGCTTCGCAGTGAATTATAGATTTTAATGACTACAACTTTTCACCCCTCAAAATCTGTTGTTTTTTGGCTATGGTCCGGCATGGTGCTCATCCTCATCATGGTTGTGATTGGGGGAATGACTCGCCTCACACATTCTGGACTATCCATGGTTCATTGGTCATTCACAGGTTCGCTGCCGCCAATGTCCGAAGTAGCGTGGGACCTTGAATTTGAAAAGTATCAGACTTCTCCAGAATACATAGAGCTTCATAACCATTTTAGCCTAGATGACTTCAAATCCATTTTTTGGTGGGAGTTCATTCATCGCATGTTTGGACGAATGATTGGGATTGTCTTTATTATTCCATTCGTAATTTTTTGGAGGAAGAAGCTTATTCCAAAATCGATGTTACCAAAGTTTTTCATGATCTTGGCATTAGGAGCATTACAGGCTTTTCTGGGTTGGTTCATGGTAAAAAGTGGCTTGATCGATGTGCCTCGGGTAAGTCATTTTAGATTAGCCGCCCATCTCATCACAGCCTTCATCACTTGCGCCTATATATATTGGGTCATGCAATACTATAAAGGCTACGGACATACCTGCAAAAGCATCTCAGATGGTCGCAAATATGTCTTGATATTGCTCGCCTTGCTTGTTGCGCAAATTGTATACGGTGGCTTTGTAGCTGGATTAAAAGCGGGCTGGGTACACAATACGTGGCCATTAATGGATGGGGAATTGATTTCGGATGCAGTGACAGCCATGGATCCCATTTGGATCAATTTTTTAGAGGGAATGTCTGGTGTTCAATTCATCCACAGAACCTTGGGTTTGGTAGTTTTGTTAACTGGCCTTTGGATTGGGTTTTTCTCCAACTTCTTTAAGGAAGAGCGCTATGAACTATACCCGAAGTTCGTGGCTATCGCATTGCTCATTCAGTTTGCCTTGGGTGTGTTAACCTTGCTTTTTTACGTTCCTATTTCCTTGGCTGTGATTCATCAAGTATTTGCTTTAGTAACGCTTATCTGTCTGACAGGACTGTTGTTCAAAGCGAACTTTACAAAGCTGCAGCATTAGCGGAATCGTTTTTCCAACTAAAGGTTTGAATCATGTGACGAATGTCTTCTTTGACATAATCGATCACAGGAGCGAGCGAATCTTTATTGGGCTTTACGTTAAAATAGAGCGATCCGCGTAAAAAATGATGCGTGCTGTCGGTTAAAAAGAATTGGAGGTCGCTGGCCGTTTCACCTCGAAATTCATAAACGATTCCATAGACACGCATCGAATCATTCTCAACTAAACTTTCATTGATCTGGGTCGCCTTGCCAATGTGCTTCATCGCGAGTTTTCGACTGTCTTCGATTTGATTTGAAAGATTACCGTCAAGGTCACTGTATGTAAGGTGTATCGTGGCTTTTAAACTAGGATAATAGATGTTGTACCAACAGTTTTGTTGTTTGTGCCGTGGGTCAACCGTTAAATAGCTTATTCGAGAAGCTTCGAAAAAATAGGGGCAATTCCATGTGGCCTCATTCGGTGCTATGTATGCCGGTTCTGGTAAGGTAATCCGTGCGTAGGCTTTAGGTTTTGGTGCATATTCATCTTCGCAGGCTGTAAGCACTAAGGTGAGAAGTATGGAAGCTATAAAAAATGGTTTTATCATTTTTCAACTTCAGGTAGTATGGTGATTTTCACCTGTTTGATTCTACGCTTATCTGCCGCCTCTATCGTGAAAAGGAAATTTTCAAAGCGAATGCGTTCGTTTTTCAAGGGGATTTTACCGCTTAGTTCAAGAATAAAACCTGCTATAGAATCACTATCTCCTTTGGCGTTTTCAAATTTTGTTCCCGGAATTCCTAGCACACGATACAAGTCCATTAAGGCCGTTTTACCTTCAAAGACATAGTTGTTGTCATCCAACTTGGAATAGACAATTTCATCTTCGTCAAATTCATCGCTTATCTCGCCTACAATTTCCTCAATAATGTCTTCAAGCGTAATCACACCCGAACTGCCGCCATATTCATCGACCACAATGGCCATGTGATTTTTCTTTTCCTGAAATTCTCGAAGAAGGTCGTCCAACTTTTTATTCTCTGTGACAAAGACAGCGGGTCGCAATAGGGTCTGCCAGTCAAAGTCCTTATTCTCTTTCAGAAAAGGCAACAAGTCTTTCACATACAGCACACCGGCCACATTATCGAAGGTCTCTCTAAAAATGGGAATACGCGACACGCTGTGTGAGATAATTTTTTCTTGAAGCTTATCAAAATCCAGTTCGATATCAAGGCTGATCACATCCATGCGTGGTGTCATTACCTGTCGAACTTCGGTGCTGCCAAATTTTACGATCCCACTTAAAATTCGAGTTTCGTGCTCCTTTGTGTCCTTGTCTGTCGTCAGTTCAATGGCGTGTGAAAGCTCATCTACGGTGATGTTTGATCCGCTTTCCGCTTCTTTAGCTCGAGCATTTATTTTTCGAGTTGAGCTCACCATGATTCTCGAAATAGGCCAAAACAACTTCCGCATGAAAATCAAGGGATAAGCCATGAAAAGGGAGATTTTTTGGGCGTTTTTTGTGGCGTAAACCTTAGGTGATATCTCTCCAACAATTAAAATAATGAGGGTAACGGCTACGACCTGAACTAGGAAAGCAAGCAATTCCCTGCCTTCAAAGTCGAACATCATGTCCATCATGAAGGTCGATAGAATGATGATGGCAACATTGACTAAATTGTTGCCTATTAAAATCGTGGCTAATAGGGCGTTTGGCCGAGACAACAGATCTGCGGCTAAAATGGAAGTCTTTGATTCGTCTTGCTCCAACTGCTCTCTGTCTTTTGGCGTCAGCGAAAAATAGGCCACTTCAGACCCACTTAAAAGTGCCGACAAAACCAGCAAGGCCATCATGATGACGGTCCAAAGAAGTATACCCATGTTCCAGGGTTTCAAAATGTTTAAGAGCGCAAATGAATACGGGTCGGGATCCACAAAAACTAGATTTAGTTAGAAAGGAAGGTCATCAAAGGACTCATCATCCTCGGAATCGGGCGCTAAATTTTTAGCTGGTTTGCTTTTTGAAGCTGGTGCTGGCTTGGAGGCGGAACTCGGCTCTTGGCTAGAGGCTGATGGGGCAGAAGCGTTATCGTTATCCGATCGTCCGCCAATCATGGTCATGTTGTCGCCTTCAATTTCGGTCACGTAACGCGTAACACCATCCTTGTCGTCATAGCTTCTTGTCCTTAGCTTCCCTTCTACATAAACCTGGCTTCCCTTCTTTAGGTATTTCTCTGCGATGTCTGCCAAACCCCTCCAGAGGTTCACAGAGTGCCACTCGGTGTTGGTCACACGCTCGCCATTTTTGTTGGTGTAAGTCTCTGACGTTGCAATTCTTAAACGGCTTACCTTGGCTCCTGTGGTTAAAACACGCACCTCAGGATCAGCTCCTAAATTGCCTAAAATGATTACCTTATTTACTCCTGCCATGCCTTTTAAATTTCTCGTTTAAACAAACCTACATCAATTTTTTTGTAGTCCCAATGGGTGCGATTGACCTTTAAATAGAGTGTTTTTCTAAATACCGATCGATCAATCTTGGAACAGCAAACGTATGAAGTTCAGACGGCTTAATCTTCAAAAATTCTGAAACATTCGCGAGGTTCGCCTCAACCGCGTAGAATCGCGCATAAATCGTCTGGTGGCTAAGGATATGCTTTGGCATCGATCGTACAGCGTTAAGCTTGATGTTTGATACTTGCAGTCTCGCTTCGATGCTCGATAAGTCGAGTTCTAAGTTTTGCGTTGTTTCAACCAAAGGAAATTGATAAAGACCAGCCCAAATGTCGGCTTCATCTCGTTTTTCGATCAATAGCAGCGAGCTGTCTTGAGCGACTAAAAAATGAAAGAAACGATCGCGTTTTTTTGTCTTTTGAGTTTTAAAAGGGACAACATGTACCTTGTTTACGGCAAGCGCAACACAATGCTGAGAAACCGGGCAAGCGTTACATTTTGGTTGTTTGGGCGTGCAAATCATGGCGCCAAAGTCCATCATTGCTTGGTTGTGATTGCCCGGGTTTAATTTATCCAACAATTCATAAGCTTTCGCAGCGATTTCCTTCTTTGTGGTCGATTCATCCACAGAATCGGTTATTGCAAAAAGGCGAGAAATCACCCTCACTACATTTCCGTCAACAACTGCTTCGGGTAAATTAAATGCGATGGAGGCGATAGCTGCTGCTGTGTAAGGCCCAATGCCTTGAAGTAGAAGAAGTTCTTTGTAATTAGCTGGAAACTGACCGCCATGATGCTCGACTACTTGCTTGGCTGCCTTGTGTAGGTTCCGAGCACGGCTGTAATAACCTAGTCCTTGCCATAGTTTCAAGATTTCATCCTCGTCAGCTTCTGCTAAATCAAATACAGTTGGAAAGCGATTTTTGAAGGAATGAAAATAAGGGAGTCCTTGTTCAACGCGTGTTTGCTGAAGAATGATTTCTGAAAGCCAAATCAAATAGGCATGGTGATTTTCACGCCACGGCAAGGTTCTTCCATGTGTGTTGTACCATGCTGAGAGTTGAATTCTGAAATTTTCTTTCATGCTGCCCTTAAAAGACATCAGCGAAAATACCTTTGAGAAGGTTTTATTAGTCTACAAATGATTCTATATTTGCATCCCGTTTTTTGAGATAGGTAAATACACTGAATATCAAAAGTTTATAATAGATTAAGAATATGACGAAGGCAGAAATAGTCAATGAAATTGCAGACAAGACAGGTCTTGACAAGGTTGAAGTATTAACGACTGTAGAGGCGTTTATGAATAGCGTAAAGAATTCATTGGCTCGTGACGAAAATGTTTATTTGCGAGGTTTTGGAAGTTTTATCGTAAAAGAGCGAGCTGAAAAAACGGGTCGAAATATTTCGAAAAACACTACGATTATTATACCCGCACACAACATCCCTTCTTTCAAGCCAGCGAAGACTTTCGTTGACAAGGTGAAGAAGAGTGTGAAGGTGAAATAATTCACCCAAGAAGCATGGGCCTTAAAGCCGGACACTTCGCTCTCATCGCCCTTACGGGGGTGGTAATTGTTCTTTTACTTCTCGCTCCGCATACTTCAGATCAGCCCGTAGTGGTTGAAACGGAAAATGCAGCACCGTTAGAACCGCCAACAGTCGAGAATCAAATTGATTCGGCCTTAGCCATCATAGCCAGCGAAGCACCCATGCAGGGTATTCTTTTGTTGCGATCGATTGCTGATGAGCATCCAGATAATTTTCGGGCCCAATATCATTTGGGACGATTTTCTGCTCAAACGGGTCAATGGGAAAAAGTGATAGAACGCTTTGAAATTGTTCAAGCCATCGATCCTGATTTTACGGAATCGGATTATTGGTTGGGAACTTCAAAGATGCAATTGGGGCGAACCGAAGAAGCAAGAATTCATCTGCAACGTTTTGTTGCCGATGATAAAAATAATGAGCAGCTCAGAAATGAGGCTGTGACAATGTTGAATCAAAATAATTAAACAATGCCAAGCGGTAAGAAAAGAAAACGTCACAAGATGGCGACTCACAAGCGCAAGAAGCGATTGAGAAAAAATCGTCACAAGAAGAAGAAATAGTACTTCACGAATAACAGCCCCCCGGCTATAATACATTATCCAAAGTGAGTGAAATCAGTAAAGAAATGATCATTCGCACCGGGGATGGTGAAGTCAATATTGCTCTTCTTGAAAACAAAGGACTTGTAGAATATCACAACGAAAAACTCGATAAGGGTTTTAACGTGGGTGATATTTTCCTTGGTAGAATAAAAAGACTCGTCCCCGGGCTAAATGCGGCTTTTGTTGACGTAGGTTATGAAAAAGATGCGTTTCTGCATTACCACGATTTAGGCCCAAAAGCCTCCTCGCTGCAGAAATATATTTCGGAAGGAATTACTGGTAAACGAAATTCAGGTCTGTTAAACGACTTTGAAATCGAGCCAGACATCGATAAGAACGGTAAAATCGATCAGGTGTTGAAGCCAAATCGATACATGCTTGTTCAAATCGCAAAAGAACCTATATCCACAAAAGGACCTAGATTAACATGTGAAATCAGTATTGCAGGTAGATACCTGGTGCTGGTTCCATTCAGCGACCGAATTTCGGTATCGCAAAAAATTAAAAGCCGCGAAGAACGCGAGCGGCTGCGAAGACTCATCTCGAGTATTCGCCCTAAAAACTTTGGCGTTATTGTTCGTACCGTTGCCGAAAACAAACGCGTTGCCGAGCTAGATGGCGATTTACGCAACCTTGTCGATCGATGGAAACAGTCATTCGACAACTTCACCACAAACAAGCCACCCTCAAAAGTGTTGGGCGAAATCGATCGAACCAATGCTATTTTACGTGACTTATTAAGTCCATCGTTCAATCAAATTGTTACAGACAGCAAGGAATTGGATCAGGATATTATATCCTATCTCAAAACCATTTCGCCAGAAAGTGAAAAGATCGTTAAGCTCCATAAGGGCAAGAATGACATCATGGAGCACTATGGCATTGAAAAGCAGATAAAATCACTTTTTGGTAAGCATGTGACCATGAAAAGCGGGGCTTATTTGGTCATCGAGCATACGGAAGCCATGCATGTCATTGACGTTAATAGCGGCAATACGGCTAAGCAGGAATCGAATCAAGAGGCGAATGCTATTCGCGTAAACTTGGAGGCGGCAGAAGAAATTGCACGCCAATTGAGACTGCGAGATATGGGCGGATTGGTCGTAATTGACTTTATTGACCTTCGGCAAAACGATAATCGTAAACTGCTTCAAACGAAGCTCCGCGACTTCATGTCGGCCGACAGAGCCAAACATCAGGTGTTGCCCGTAAGTAGATTTGGTTTAGTCGAAATCACTCGACAGCGAGTGCGGCCGGAAATGGCGATTAAAACAGCTGAAGTTTGCCCTACGTGTAAAGGTACAGGCGAGGTTCAAGCAGCCATCACCATCATCGATGAGATTGAAAACAATATGCGAGCGTTGATGGAGGAACAGAAAGTTCCAACATTGACCATTGCAGCCCATCCTTTTGTTACAGCCTATTTGCAAAAAAGCCTCTACGGCTATCAGCGCAAGTGGTTTAAACTCTACAAAAAATGGGTCAATATCAAACCCAAAACATCTATGACCTTACTCGACTACGAGTTTCTGGATAAGGATGGAGTCGAAATTTTATTCTAAAACATGGACAGCCCTCACTTGAACGTGGGGGCTTTTTTTGTTTGGATTTGTAAGTCGAGTAGGGGCTATTTCAAGGTTGAAGGTTTCCGATTGGGTGATTGTTAATTTTAAATCCATCAAAATAAACCCCGGGTGCGCGAACCAATACTTTCAGTCGCGTTCGGTGTGACAGGCTCGTTAATAATGCTCGAAAGGATAGAGCTTTAGAACCTACCGAACGACCGTAACAGAACCCCGATACTCCACTTCTTTATTCGTAGTTTGTGGGGTGAATCGAATGCTGTAGAAATACGTTCCTTCGCTGACGGATTCGCCATTTACACTGCCATCCCAGCGGAAACTCGGCTCGGTACTTTCAAAAACGACCTGACCCCAGCGATTGAAAATTTGTAATTGATACGCCTCTAATGGACAGTCTAAAAACGAAGCAAATTCATCGTTCACCCCATCGGCATTGGGTGTGATGATGTTGGCCAAGCGCGGTTTGCAGCCATCGTAACAATCGCCTCGCTGGAAAATCACAATGCTGTCGTGTACGACACAACCTTTGAGCGTCACGATTACGCTGTATAAACCTGTGTCGGTGACCAATAAAATAGAGTCTGTAGAACCATCATTCCAACCGAAATTCAGGTCTTGACCTGTGCGGTTTGGTGTTGGGTAAAGCACAACTTCTTGATCCAAACAAATAGCCGTGTCGCGCCCAAGGTCGGTATAGGGCAGCGGCACAAATTCTACGTTAAACGTATCGTTGAGCGTATCGCAGGCGCTAAAACTGAGCAGACTTACCGTTTGCGATGAATCTATGCGGTATTGCGGGCCGTCTGTGCCATCGTGCCATTGGTAGCTCACGCCATTAGTTTGTGGGTTGAGTACATAAAAAGGTATTTCGGAGCAATAGACGCTGTCGTTTGGTAAATAGCCATCAGCGCGCGGCAAAAAGGTAATGGTGGCGCTGTCGCTGAAAGTGCCGCAGCCGTTGACCACAGCAACCGTAAGATTTACCGCCACAATTCCGGGAGCAACATCGGGGCGCGGCAACAACATGCTGACGGCATTAACCAAATTGTTTTGCTTTTCTGTGGCTACGGTGTCCCCCGCACTGTTTATCCAATAGGCGGTAATGGGCGACTGATTTGAATCTATGTTGGCCGTAATAACAACGCTGTCTTCGCAGGTTTGCACGTTATTGAGGCTGATTTGGAGTGGTTTACTCAGATACACCAAAGCCGTGTCTTGGTCGCTGCCGCATTCGTTGGTAAAGGTTAGGCGGATTTCTGTGGGACTAGTGACGAGGTCTGTTTTGGTTAAAACAAGGGTTGAATCTGTGCTGCCGTTGCTCCAATTATAAAGCCCTTCCCGTAGTTTTTTGGTTGGAAGCCCAGCATGAAAAACCACCGTGTCATTGCCTGTGCTGCACAGGTCTTGGTTTGGGCCAAGGTCTAGTTTGGGTACATCTTTCACATAGATGTTTTTAATGACAGTATCCGTCTTTACCCCGTTTTGCGCGATAAGCGTAACAGTAAAAACCCCTGTGTCGCTAAACACATGACTTGGCGCTAAGGCTGTGTCTGTGTTGTTTGCCCCGCTAGCAGGATCACCAAAATTCCAAAACACCGAATCGATGAAAGTAAAGTTGATATAAAACTCAGCAGATTGACCCACGCACACCGTGTCTGCATAGAAATTAGTGACGAAATAGGAAGAGAGGAATTTTGGTACGCTGATACCCCCGTTTTGCCTTCTAGGAATAATATGCTGTCCTGATAACCACATAAATTCCCTAATTCATTAGGACGGTGGATGACATCCATGTATTTAGCGTGTTGGGAATTATTATCCCAACAATTTCCGTAAATCTTACCATTCGGCCCCATTTGCAATCCTACCATTACAGGTGAACCGAGTGTAACGTCTAACCAAAGCTCTGAAGCTTGAATGGCGCTTTGTGTTGGAACTGATAGGTCGTATTGAAAGGGGCCACCCGTGTACAATTTTGAATCATCGGGGCTAAATTCGAGACCGGCTGGCACACCTCCCGTAAATGGCAGTAATGTTCGTAAGTTGGACAATTGCCCCGTGGCATTATCAAAGTCATACAACTCGATTCGTTCAGAATTCAGATGTGCTAACATCGTGCCTTTGTGATTAAACCTAAGATTTCCTTGCATTGGACCGAGTGCTGTATGGACAATTCCGAGACTCGTGGTAACGGGTGTGCTCGAAATGCCCGATTCCGTAACTAAAAAAGCATGATAATTATTCGTAAAACTTTGTCTTACCATAAGCCAGAAATCAACACCATTGGCATGAGGTGTGGCGCAAATTTTTTCTTCTGTGCTGTCTCTTACATAAACATTTTTAAACGTATCAACCACATCGCCCATGCCGTTGTCTAAATCCATGTCCACTAACGTAGCAAAGGCGCCAGCCATTATGCCGTCAGTATAAAATCGATTGGCTGTTCTTAAATAAACAAAGTAATACTGATTTGGATGGTTCGGTCTAGGAATTATGATGGAACCTTCTTCCGCCAATGTCGACTTGCCATTAGGATCAAATTGTACGCCCACGTTCATTAATGGTAGACCATTGGGCATTGATCGATGCTCACGATTAATAATAGCAGCAGATGAACCATAAAATAGCAGCTGCCCAGTTGCGTCACTCATAGAGCAAACATGGTGACTAGTGTAAGTATTATTGCCAATTGAATAATAGAATGTAGAATCATTCTGGTTTGTGTCAGCCACAAATACGCTTCCATTATATTTAATTCCAGCGTCCGAAAAGAAATACCAATTCGCAGATTCTAGCTGTCCGATAACATTAGTCCACGCCAGGAAAGAAAACATTAAAACTATAGCCGATCGCATTCGCCTTAATCAACGATAAATTTACAACTGTGAGTTAAGCCATTTTTTGTAACGTAAATAATATACAGTCCAGAAACAAATGAATTCTGAATAGGATACTCTTTAGTCTTGTTAATTGTTTTGTGCAGAACTAGCTGACCATTGCTCGCATAAATGGCTAATTCGCCAGAAAACTCTTGGCTAAATAAGACATCAAACGATCCATTATTCGGGTTAGGAGCAACCTTTAGTGCGATGTTTTTATCATTTAAATGCAAATCATTTTGCTCGTGTTCCTTTTTATAAAAGGCATTGGTTGACGAATGAATCCTAGCAACGAAAGCCTCGTGATTTATGGATTTCTTCTTTAAAATACCATCAATGGAATAAAACAGTAATTCGTCATAAACTGAAGTCATTGCAGTAAAGCCGGTGGTCAGCATAGAGCTATCAAGGCTACATATATCTAAATGCTCGTTACTACCAGTATTATTTGGGTCCGCGAAGCTCTTCGTATTGAAACCGCCATTAGGATCAAACTGAAGCGTAAATAGACCAACAAAAAAACCTACGTTGAATGGCGTTCCTGATCCTAAAAGCATGGTGGTCGGACTATATTGAAATTTACCCACGCCAAATACTTTTCCATGCGAAAACTCCAAAGCATTAAAGCTTTCGAGCTCCCCAGAAATAGATCCCTCTTGGCTAAACCAGTTGTCTATCAGATTTACATCCGTACTCCCAACAAATCCATCGGTAAGCGCGCCAAGTGCCGTAGTCGTTCCATTGTTTGTTGTGATGTTATCGGTAAACTGGCCGCAAAAGATCAAATCGTTGGGGGCGTATAGCTGACCTCCGTAATCTGTAATGACCAAATCCATCCCATAGTCGGCATCTAGGCCTTCATACACTTTAAGGGTTTCCTGGGTCCAACTGGTTTGATTTGCTTTTTGCACCGTTTTGAACAAAAAGACGTCTTGCACATCTCCAGCAAAAATTATAGGATTAAGCCCCGAACTGGTTCCAATGCAGTTGTTAAATCCATGCGTTATCGCACCCGTTTTTATATCCCCAATGCCGTAAACGTAAATATCCTTAGAGACCACCGAACCAATTTTGATTGCATCGCCATGATCGTTATCGGCTGTTCCGAAACTATTCGCTTGGAGCTCGTTGCCGTTCGTTTCCAGTAACATATATACCACATCCTCATCCGTAGATGAATTTGCCAAAAAGGGTGAACCAGAGAAGCCGCCAGTCAGCGAATCTTTAAACTCACCAATAACCGCGATCAACGAATCAAAAAGGGCAAGGCCATGAAAACGGTTCGTTTGACTTACCGTATTTCCGCCCAAGTAAATCCAATTTACCGCCCCAGTGAACATGTCCATTTGGGCTACAAAACCCTTTTCTGCAAAGTTTGTAGAAAGGTTAATGCCGCTGTTGATGGCACTCGCAGGGCCAATATTACTGCCAAGCGTATCCAATATTTGTAAGGAGCCGTGCACAGCGCCAGAGGCGTATAATTTTCCGTTATGTATTTCCAAGGCTTCAACGTAAGTTCCATTTACTCCTGAGGCTTTGAAGTTAGTGGCCCAAAGGGTTCCGCAAGGTCCATTTGCCGACACATAACCTGAATGAATTCCAGCAGCACTTGTAAGCGAAACGTTAGAGGTGTTGTGTTTTTCAAACCCAATATCTCCTTGATATCGACCCGAATTATAATAAATATCATATCCTAATCCCGAAACAGCACTGGATAATCCAGCAACGCCCATTCCTTCTGCCCAGTCGGATACCTCGCTCAACGGGTGTTTTGGAAATGGTAATTCATAGACCTCAACCTGACCTAAGGTATCGGTAAAATCACAGCCGTAATAGTTATACTTAACGATGACCGAACTAAAGCCTAATCCAGCAACGGCAGGGTCAAAAAGTCCAAGTACGCTATCTATAATCCCATCTCCATGAAAGAAAATATCAAGACTATCAACGTTGAAAGCCGCTCCTAAGGCGGTATCGGGACTAAATTTTAATTCAATTTGAAAAATTGAATCTGACAGGCAAACTGTGTAAGTGTCGCAATAAATTTTTGGATGTTCTTCCAACCCTATTATAAACATGCCGCAAAGTCCTTGTTCATAAGGCGGAGGGAAATTTGGCCAAAAGAAGTTTGGACCACCAAGAAATGCGGTATCGATGTTAATCGAATCTCCAAATCTGCCTGTGAGAATTACATCGGTTCGATAATCATAAAGTTTTGGGTCAGCTATTTCAATGTCTGTTATATACCTAGAAGTGATCTTACCATTATTGAACACTAAATCACTTGGGGAGAAAAAATCATACTCCCATACTTGGCTAGCACTCGTTCCTAAATGAAGCCATTTCGATAGTTTACTATACCAAAAGTGATCTGATGTACTTGAAGCGAAATCGTAGAGATGATCTCGAATAAAAACAGGATGGGGCAAACACAAAATTTCGGGATGCATTCCTCTGTTCCAGCCAACATACACATCATCGCAATTACCTGTTGAAATGGTGTTTACTTGAGAATCATAGACAGTATCCCCATTAGCAAGTGTGTCCGGAATTATTTTTAACCAATCCCAGTCAAGATTATCGTAATCGGGAATGGCCAAAAATCCCGTCTCTCGTTTGCCAGTAGAATATGAGGACCAAGGTGAGTCTCCTAAAGTTCCGACATTCCCAACCCCATTGAAATTGGCACTATCGCTAACAAACCCCCCAACCATATTTCCGTTATCGCTAATGGCCAAGGCCTGATCTCGGTGAGGACCTCCGGCCGTAACAGCATCCTGCTTTGTAATATCAAACAAAGGAAATCGCACTGCGAATATGTCGTAATCACCAGCTGAAACAAAAGGAACAGCTCCACCACCCGGAGGATAAAAAATGATAGAATCCTGAAAGGCTCCGCTTAAAAATAGGTCGGGCTCGGTATTATACCAACCTAGATAACCAGCAGCCAAATCGGCAGCGTGATCGTCTCCCGATTATCCAATTACGGTAGAATTCTCCAATTGATCGTTTTGAATGTCAAATTGGGCAAGGAAAATATCGTAGCTAAAGGGGTCATTCGAAAAGGTATTGTTGTAAGGAGAAAGGGGCGCACCCGCACTTCCAAAGGATTCCGTATTAATCGAATTTCCTTGAAAGCTAACGGCTAGGAAAAGTTTTCCACTGCTCGGCCCATTGGTGAGGGTGATATCTCCAGGATAAATATGGTTTTCAGGATAGCTGCTAAATACATGACAGCTAACAGGTGTAAAGTTCGAATCATATCGAGCTAAAAACACCCGTTGATAGACTGTTGTGAATGGTGCAGTCACTGTTGAAAGTTGAGGTGAACCAGTCCGATCAAATAGAATTAAATCACAACCTTGAAATACACCCATAACACTAATGAATCCGTTTCGGTCAACTACTATTCTCTCGGCTACCACGTAGGTATCATTCCAAGGAAGTGGACAATTTGTTTTAGTGGAATAGTTGTCTATACTGATGTAGGCACTTCTTTGTGGTAGACCAGAATTAACGTCATATCGAACCAAAAAGGCTTTTGCTAATTCAGGGGTCAAGGCCGCCTGCAGCGTGTCATCTCCAACAAAGATCACTTCTTGAGAAATTCCTGCAAATCCGCCTGCAATATAGCCGCGCCCAAATTGATCAACCGTTAAAGAATTTCCAGTACTGCTACCCGTAGCGCCATTAATCCAATTAAAATTCTGACTTCGCAATATACTAGGGTATAAAAACACAAATGAAACAATTACCAGCTTAGCAAGCTGAGTGGCTGAGTGGCTGAGTGGCTGAGTGGCTGAGTGGCTGAGTGGCTGAGTGGCTGAGTGGCTGAGTTCATCAGAATGGAATTTAAGCTTGAAAATTAAGGCATTACCCCAATATCACCAACTTTTTAATCGATTTTTTTGAGGCATAGGTAAGAACCTTTTATCTATCACTCCGTGGATATGCTAAATCAAGGTTTTAGTTGAATCGATTTTCAATGCCCTACGCGCCCCTTCGACTTGTCCGCCATTGGCGCGACCAGCTCCTAGCAGACGCAATGAGTTTGATACGCTCGATATATGATAATCTAGGCGGAATAGAGGTCCAAAGAAGCCATGAAGAAGATTAAGTCTAAATGTAACAAGCTTCGTCTTCAATCTTCAGAATTCAAATCCCTTTATTCTAAATCATAGCGAAAAACCCTCAACTCGTGCTTTCATCCTAGCTTTGAAATATGCATTCGGGTAAACCCATATCTGTTTCTGAGGCCGTTATAAAGGCGCGCACCTTTTGCAACTACCGCGAGCGATGTCACAAAGAGTTGCGCGATAAACTTTATGGCATGGGCTTATGGAAACGCGATGTTGACCATGTTATCATGCAAATGATGGACGAGAACCTTTTAAACGAGGAGCGTTATGCCAAAAGTTATGCGAGAGGACATTTCTACAACAAGAAGTGGGGGAAATACAAAATCACAGTCGAACTTAGAACCAGGCAAATCAACGATAGGCTCATCAAAACTGCTCTGAGCGAAATTGACGAGGAACATTATGCTTCGATGATCCAAACCTTGATCGAAAAAAAGTCTAAAGAGCTCAAGGGCAATGCCTTTGAAAAGAAACAAAAGGTGAGTCGCTATCTTCTCCAAAAGGGATATGCGTACAATGAAATAAATCCGCATTTGAATGTTCACTTTAGTTCAAAATAGTTGAAGTCAAAGCCTACATTCGCAGCATGATAACACTAGACGACATTCGAGAGATGGTCGGACGCCTGGATGCGTTGAGGGGGTACCTTTGACATCGATCATAAAAAGGCTCAGATAGCAGACGAGGAACTTAAGACGCTCGATCCCAATTTTTGGGACGACCCGAAAAAGGCCGAACTCGTTGTAAAGCAAATCAACAAGAAAAAAGTTTGGACCAACGCATTTGATCAAATCAAAACCGCGCTGGAAGACCTGACTGTGCTTTACGAATTCTATAAAGAAGGCGAAGCCGAGGAAAACGATGTGATGAATCAGCATAAAAAGCTGGTTTCGCTGCTCGAAGACTTGGAAATGAAAAACATGTTGAGCTCTGAGGAAGATAGCTTTGATGCAGTGCTTCAGATAACGGCCGGAGCTGGCGGAACTGAAAGCTGCGATTGGGCCTCGCTGCTCATGCGTATGTATTTGATGTGGGCTGAAAAAGGAGGCTATAAAGTAACGGAGCTGAACTATCAAGCAGGCGATGTGGCAGGAGTAAAGACAGTGACCTTAGAAATCGCAGGAGAATTTGCTTTTGGTTACCTCAAAGGTGAAAATGGTGTGCATCGATTGGTGCGTATTTCTCCCTTCGATTCAAATGCCAAGCGCCACACCTCTTTTGTTTCTGTTTATGTCTATCCATTGGTTGACGACTCCATTGAAATCAAAGTAAATGCATCGGATATCGACTGGGACACCTTCCGATCAGGCGGAGCTGGAGGTCAAAACGTGAATAAAGTAGAAACCGGTGTGCGATTGAAGCACAAACCTTCGGGAATCATTATTGAAAACACCGAAACTCGATCGCAGTTACAAAATCGGGAAAAGGCCATTCAACTGTTAAAGTCTAGGCTTTATGAACGCGAACTGGAAGAGCGAAGGGCTAAGCAGGCGGAAATAGAGGCAAATAAGAAGAAAATAGAGTGGGGAAGTCAGATTCGCAACTATGTGTTGCACCCTTATAAATTGGTGAAGGACGTTCGAACAGGAGTGGAAACTACCAATACGGAAGCCGTTTTAAACGGTGATATCGATGAATTCCTGACAGGATTCTTGATGTGGTGGTCTGGAAAATTAACGTACGAAGGAGAAGAGTAAACTACGCTTCTAAATCTTTCGCAATTTCTTCTTCCTTTTCAGCAAACATGCTTGGCATCAAGCTGTTTAATGCGCCCATAGTAGCCCAATAACCTAAAAAGCCAACTAGGAAAAGAAGGATCCAGAAAGCCATTAAGAAAAAACCAAGAAAAAGAAATAAGCCTAAATATTCGCCCATGGCATTTTTACATTTGGCAGCGAATATAGTTCAACTGAGAAAATTATTATCAATAGAAAAGAAATGGATTTCAGAATTGAAAAAGACACCATGGGCGAGGTACGCGTACCAGCCGATAAATACTGGGGAGCTCAAACCGAACGCTCTCGAAATAATTTTAAAATAGGCGCAGAAGCTAGCATGCCACTAGAAGTGGTTTATGGATTTGCTTATCTAAAAAAGGCAGCTGCTCATACGAATTGCGAACTCGGAGTTTTATCGGCCGAAAAGCGCGATTTAATTTCAAGCGTTTGCGATGAAATTTTAGCTGGAAAGCATGACGACCAATTTCCGTTGGTCATTTGGCAAACTGGATCAGGAACGCAGTCAAACATGAATGTCAACGAAATGGTATCCAACCGAGCGCATGTGTTGAACGGAGGAAAATTGGGCGAAGGAAAAAGTGTGATTCATCCAAATGATGATGTAAATAAATCACAGTCGTCAAACGACACCTTCCCAACGGGAATGCACATTGCCAGCTATAAAATGGTAGTTGAAACGACCATTCCGGGGGTGGAAAAACTCCGCGATACGCTTCAGGCAAAATCGAAGGAATTTATGGGCATCGTTAAAATAGGTCGAACACATTTGATGGATGCAACACCGCTAACGGTCGGCCAAGAACTCAGCGGTTATGTGTCGCAGTTGAACCACGGGCTAAAAGCGTTAAGAAATACCCTCGACCACCTGTCTGAAATTGCACTTGGCGGCACGGCCGTTGGAACGGGAATCAATACACCAAAAGGATATTCGGAGTTGGTTGCAAAACACATCGCAACATTTACGGGTCATCCGTTTAAAACAGCCGAGAATAAATTTGAAGCACTTGCCGCCCATGATGCTATGGTTGAAACCCATGGAGCTTTGAAGCAATTGGCGGTCAGTTTAATGAAGATTGCAAATGATGTGCGGCTGCTAGCCAGTGGACCGCGATGTGGAATTGGCGAATTGAATATTCCTGAGAATGAACCAGGATCGAGCATCATGCCGGGCAAAGTCAACCCTACGCAATGCGAGGCATTGACCATGGTTTGCGCTCAAGTTGTAGGAAACGATGTTGCGGTTACAACAGGCGGCATGAACGGTCATTTTGAGTTGAATGTATTTAAACCAATGATGGCCTTCAACCTTTTGATGAGCGCACGATTAATTGGTGATGCATGCACGTCTTTTAACGACAATTGCGCAGTTGGCATTGAGCCAAACCATGCTCGAATCAAACAAAATTTGGATAATTCGCTCATGTTGGTGACTGCGTTGAATACCAAAATTGGCTATGAAGCTGCCGCTAAAATTGCCAAGACGGCTCATAAAAACGGAACAACATTAAAGGCCGAGTCTGTCAATTTAGGTTACTTAACTGCCGATGAGTTTGATCAATGGGTCGATCCAAGTAAAATGATTGGAAGCTTGTAAAAAGCGATTCGAGGTGCAATTGAGTTTATTTTCGGGTGTTAAAGGTTTGAGCGCAATGTCTTGAAGAAAGTTGCGTATTAACCTCCATCCGAAATCCGATCTATTGAGAACTGGTTTATTATGTGTTTTTATTGGCTTGACCTTGAGTCTTTCGGCTCAAACACCGTCTGATGCGATATATCCGGACAATTACGATAAAAAATACCTTGAACATCTCATAAAAATAAAGGTAGATAGCGTTCGAGCAGTAAACGGATTGCCAAGCTTGGTCAACGATTCCATCCTATATGTGGCTGCACAATATCATGGCAATTATTTAAAGAATACGGGACGATTCAGTCATTACGAAGAAGATGTACCCTTGATGCGAACCCCGCAAATGCGGGTCGATTCTTTTGGGGCGGTTAATTATTTAGCTGGGGAGAATTTGGTAAAGTCCTACATCCAAAAGCCGGTATCGTCAAAGAAAAAGGGCGAAGTGAAAGTGCATCGAACCTATCAGCAAATCGCTTGGTCGTTGGTTGATGGGTGGGTTCATTCCCCAGGACATTTTGCAAATATCATTACGCCAACGTATGAGGTGACTGGAGTTGCCATCGCCATGGATACTGCAGCAGGATTGGTTATTGCCGTGCAAAAATTTGCCCATGTGCTTTTTAAGTATGAGTTTGACGAAAACCAACGTTTCTTTTCTTATTCCGACTACCAGCCTGCACCTGCGCTGAGTTCGTTTGACGAGATTGATAGCATCGAACATAACAGCGTTCATGCACATAGAACACGTGGCGCCTACTCACCATATGGAGCGGGGGCCGCTAACGACATTATTGAAAGCCGGAAGTATAAAATGGATTTGGTTTTTAGTGGGAAGCGCGTTGGCTTTTCCACCTGGTCAACGGAAATGCTTTATGACTTCTTAAAAATGCATCGAAAGAATAGCATGGCGTTAGAGTTCGTGCCGTTTATGCCTTATGACTGTGGGAATCCCAATTACTACAAGGCTCCGTCTCGAAGGAATGGGCAATGCATTTATTCGGGAGTGATTACCAAGCCAATGAAGCGGAAGCAATTGTTGCGCGGCTTTAGAAAGAATAAATACAAATCATTTAACCGCGCTTACTACAAAAGCAATAGGCACTTTTTTAAGATGTATCTTGGGAAAGCGCCCGAGAATATTGGCTACACTGAGGTGAACTTGTTGTTCTATTACAGGAAACAACTCGTTCGAGTAATGCATTTGACCTCATACTGCGGGAATGACTCGCTGAATTTTGAGCTAGAAGCGTTGCCGGATGGCTTTTTAGCGAATGTGCCTAAAGCTTTTGCTCCTATTCCAGGAATCGCTCTGAAGAAAATCGAATTTGACATTCCATTTGAGCAGGGTAAAGTTGACTTTAAAGGCAAAAATGCCAATCCAGTATTGGACAGCATACGACAGCGCTTCTCGCATATTGATAGTGTTACAGTCCGCGCATACAGCTCGTTGGAAGGAGGGCGAGAAATAAATGAACGCCTGCAGAAACAACGATCGGAAAACCTTGTGGATTTGATTTTATCGGGTGTAAATACAGATGCTAAGTTTAACATTTCGGTTCAGGAAAACTGGAAACTCATGGAGGATCAAATTGACTCCTTTCCGGCTTTAAAGTCTTTCAAGGATCTTTCGAGAGATTCGATTCTTAGTGCAATAAATGCTCAACCCGACAAGTATGAAGCTTATCTGTCAAAACAACGGCAGGCGCACATTACCATTCAAGGCTTACTTCAATTAAACTTCAAGGACAGTTTGGATTTTCTTAAGCATAAGTATGATTCACTATTGAAGGTTTATGAGGATGAAGAATCCGAAACAGTAGATATTATGCTTGCATCCATTTATGTCACCTACGCTCAACTCAATGACTATGATGTAAAAGCGAGGTTGAGTTTACCGAAAAACGTCAGTCAAATCTATCAGCTGCATGAGGCTTCATTTTGGGTTTGGATGCATTATGATGTCGATTGGAAGGATGAAAAACAAATCCGAACTGTTTCCGAGAAACTCAAACAATGGAATACAGCTCGCAATAACGTAACCACGGCTCATAATCATTTCATTTTTCAGTTAAAACTTGACCCTAAGACTTATGGGGTGAACTATGCCCAGCTTTATGATGAATACAAGGGATCTGTTTTGCGATGGCAAATTGATCCTCGTCTTTCACAAGAGCGCAAGGATTCGATAGAACTTTTGCTGCAAATCAGAAAAGCCAATGAACTGTTTGAACAGGATAAATTG
>Ga0209308_10001348_pt1 | contig 23000 bp, 32 predicted proteins | sample COGITO_mtgs_1204_3_FD_184806 | JGI IMG/M metagenome (GOLD analysis project Ga0209308, IMG submission 184806) | Pelagic marine microbial communities from North Sea - COGITO_mtgs_120405 (SPAdes) (version 2) | ecosystem: Environmental > Aquatic > Marine > Epipelagic ...
GTTTGTATCAATTCTCTTGATATTTATCTTGTGTTTTTTTCTTGATAAATGATATAAACATTGCCACCATCCGAACTCACCCGGAAGCAACTGTTTATTATCTATAACTTCTTGTATTTTGTTTACATCCCAAGCACTTCTATGAAACACCATGCATATGTCCGGTATGTGATATCCATTAATCAAACGGTTTCCCCAAAACTGAGCACGTTTCCCTGTTTCTCTTAATCGCCAATAATATTTGCGTCTGTCAGTGGGAAATAGAAACGTTTGTCCGTGAAAAGACATTCCAAAAACTTTATTAGGATTTTCTATGACTTCGTCAATTAATTCTCTAACATGTCGAGGACTTAAAATTAAAGCATCGTAACGTATTACAACGTACACGTCATGTTTTATACCCATTTCACCTAACGTTTTAATAAGATTGTGGGTGCCTATTAATCTCCAATGTACATGATCAAATTTTAGTTCTTTTGAAGTAAAAAATTTGTGGGTGGTGTGAAGATGGTTTACCCCTTTTTTTGCAGTTAACCAGTATTCATCTCTCTGTGCTTCTTCGGTAAATATACGAGGGTAATACTCTGACTCTTGATTTAACAACAGGTATTGATTTGCCAACCATGGTTGAGGATATGCAAACTCTTTCAAAGGTGGGTCAGCAGTTTTGCGAAATTGCCGCATCCTATTTGTGTCCTCCTTTGTGTTCCAGTATTGATGATAGATTTCATAGGTGTGTTCAGATCCGGTATTTGTAAACACCATATTATGATTATCCAAAACCTCTGTTAAATTATTCATTTTGGTGTTTGGATTGCCTGTAACTAATACTCCTATCGTTGCCATCGTTTTAACGTCACTCCGCCAATATATTTGTGAAAAATTGTATCAATAGAAGATAAATGTCCAAGACATTGACCCCATCCAAATTCCGCACCTATTATATTCTGATCTTTGCACACGTCTAAAACTTTCTCTATGTTCCATGCACGTCTATTAAAAATTAGGACAAAATCACACAAATATTTATCGCTCATGATCTTAGATTTAAATCTATCAATAACATCAAGACGAGTAAGACTTATTTGCGTGTCGTTTGGTGTTCTCCTTGGTGAGTAATTCTGAAACCCATGTACGTTACAAGGTTTTTCTAGGACATTCTCAACATATGGAAGGAAATTTCCCCAATGTACGCAATCATAACGTGTTTTTACATATACCTCATATGATCTATAATGTTCTTCTACCATAGCAATTGACTGTGCAAATGCATACACACCATAATGACCTGTTTGTGATTTACCTTTGGATTTTGTATATCCCCAATATGTCCATTCATCTGGTTCGTACTCAGGGTTCCATTGCATCTCTGGAATGTCGGGGTGACAAAACTGTGTTTTTACATATGCGTTATATTCATCAGGAATTGGACTATAAACCACAGGAAAATCATGCGGGTTTTCACTCAGACGGTGTATGTTCCAAGACTGTAAATATATATCATATTTTTCAGGAGGGAAGGTAGCAATGAGATTAGAGTAATCATGATCCTTTTCGCTTAATCCACAGACAATTACTGCTGCCTTATTCATTGAAGACATATCATGTCCACTTTATCTTCGAACAGTTCTTTTATTTTGGCAACATCAAAAATACGGTATGGAGTTTTCACATTAATACATGTAATGAAATCATCGTATTCTTTATTTATTGCATGGAGTAAAGAACCTTCCGCAATACTGGTTGATAAGTAAGTCCTTCCGTCATTACTAATAAGATGTTCCTTTAAAATCTCACGAGCATTATGTTTGAGTGATGGGTAATCTAAACTATCATGTAACAGTTGCATGTCGAAGGGAGGTTTAATATTGTCTGGAATTTTCTCGGAAGCAAGCATGAACTCTAATTGTTCGTAATCCTCCATACCGGACAGTTCATAGATTTTTGATTTGATATCAGGGTTTTTCACAACATCACAAAGAAATTTAATATTATATAAGTCGTGAACGAGTACTATTCCTCCGGATCTTATTGTCTCACATATTGCGTCTACATTTGGTTTTTGTTGTTCCGATGAACGTTTAAACCTTATACCTAATTTCAAAGCAGTGCTAAAAGAATATATCGCATTAGGATCAGGTTCCCATCCCAACTGTAATGCCTTCCATAACCCCATGCCGTGAGTAACAGCAGAGTGAGAAAACTCTCTTTGAACCGAAGTATGACACCGTTTGTTACTTAGTTCTTGAAAAGTCTCTCTTATAATTTTACGGTTGTAGTCACGAGAACCAGTTAGAATTAAATGTCTACCATGCTCCCAAATCGCATCGTGTTCTTGTCGGACCACCTGACGAAAATTTTTTGATGTTGCGAGTGACACTGTGTGACAATGAAATTTTTCTTGGTCTGCTGAATAAATTGCTTTTCGTTGAGCAGTAACATTGACATTACTTTTAACTGGATTTCTTTGTGCTCTGTAATTATTTTTTTTCCACATTAAATAATCTGGAAGTGCTCTTTGTATGCTATTATAATTACGAACATAGGATTGAACCCATTCTCGTGTATCGCTATCTAATGAGTAGGTGTACTGAGCAGCATGTGCTTCAACTTTGTCGATGTAATTAATTGAAAAATCCAGAGTGTCTTGTTCTGGTAGTATAATATTACTACATGTATGACCAATCCATTTTGTCATACTATTAGGTGATACTCTCCATCTTGGTATCGAGTAGTCTGTTAGTTTATTGTCCAAAAAACTTGCAGTAGCAAATCGAGACGAATCAATCTCTTCCCCAGCAGATATTACAAAAGCATCCTTTCTCATTTGTGAGTAGAAAGCAGAAAAGGCAAGGGCAAGATGGTGAGGGATTTCATTAGAAGTTACGATCTCAAAACTACGTAACGATTTGTTTTTATCTAAAAAGGTTTGTATCTCGATTAGACTGAGATCTATTGAAAACGATCTTCCGTCTGATTTGTTATATTCTTTATATACAACATGGGTCGGGTAACTCCAACCGTTCTTATCGACAAGGTCTTGTAGAATATCATTATGCCAGCGATCAGAACGAAGGTCATTCAGTGTGGCATGTCTGCATCTTTCACCGTCAAATTGATTCACACTAGAATAAGGACCATTTGTTATGCTCCAAATTATCATAATATATTCTTACTTGTATAAATTTAGTTTTCCATCTTCATCTTTATATAGCACGTAATGAAGATCAGTGTGATCCAGAATTTTTAATGCATCTTCCCAAGTGTTTAAAATGGGATACCCCTGTACATTAAACGAAGTATTCAATAAAACGCTCTTTTCGATGCTCAACAAATCGTAAAGAAAAGGATTTGATTTTTCAGTAACTGTCTGCAATCGTGCAGTGTTGTCTACGTGAGTAATAGAAGGAAAGGTTTCTCTGTATTCAGGTCTAACATCAACAGTAAATGACATATGTTCTAGGTTGTCAAATGATCGAGACTCAAAAAACTTAGGAGCATCTTCTAGTCTGCACACCGGAGCAAAAGGACGGTACCATTCTCTATTTTTAATTTTAGCATTGATACGATCTCTCATATCCGGAAATGATGGGTCACACAATATAGAACGATTGCCCAATGCTCTCGGACCATTCTCTATTTGCCCTTGTATCAGACCAATAATTTTTCCTGATTTCAAAATATCAGAAACTTCTTCGATGGTGACGGTTTCCGATTCTCTTTTTTCCATTCCTTTGGTTATAAAATTCAACTGAGAAAACCTTCTGGGTGGTCTATTGTCCGGATCATATCCCTTCCACCCTCTTTGCATTGCATACCAGCAAGAAAGACCAAAGGACAATCCTGAGTCTCCGGGATCTGGTGGTATAAAAATGTTATAATCGGTATTTTCTCTAAGATACTGATTGGCAACCACATTTAAAGCACCGCCACCACATAGCACTAGATTGTTATCATGTTCAACAATTTTATCTCTGATATGTTTGCTGGTGAAGTGTTCTAGGGTTGCTTCATTGGTAGCAGTCTGTAAAGCAGAAGCATGCTCTAACTCTTCTTCTGGTGTAAAGATTTGCTTTCTTTGCTTGCCCATTCTGCCATGCATAACTTTACCATCACCCAAAGCTTTATTAGGATGTAAATGATAGTCACCCTGATCGCCGTGTTCACCTATGCACCACTTGTCAAAATCCTCAACGCTAAGGATTAATTTTTTGTAATGCTCAACCAATTTTCTATTGGGATTTTGAACAATAGAACTGAGACCCATCAGTTTACCAGCATAATCTAGGGTATCGATAGTTTCTGCTATCATTCTATGTGGCGTAATATGATGCGGCAAACAAAAACCTACTTGCCGAAAGGGTTGTGCACAACCACAAAACGAATCTTCTCTTTTGCTCTGAAAAAATGCAGTTGGGTCAACTAATGCGGGTTCATAGTATTCTACCAACTGATTGTTTTTGAAACATGATTCCCCATAATAAGTACCGTCTCCCAATCCATCAGTCGAGACTGCAAAAGCATTTTTGAACGGAGAACAGTGGTAAGCACTTAAAGCATGCATAGCGTGATGAGGTATTTCACCTGCGGTTGCCATATATCCAACCGTGGGTTTCTTTATGTCCCACCTTCTTGCATTTATGGACAACCATTTCCTCATCACATGAAATATTACTCCATTACCAAAATATGCTGAACTAGAGTTACTGACTGTGGTCTTAGATACAAAATGATCAGGGAAAGACCAACCATGAAATCCAATTAAATCGTTTAACCATTTATCTACTTGATCATAGGTTTGAGCTTCGGTGAGATGTCGATCCCAAAAAGCATGTTTCTCATTTTTAATTTTTTCAATTTCAACATTACGAGACTCCCCCGTTTCTATGTTGAATTGATTCAATGAGGAATCATGTCCATTATTTAACGACCATACGATTGAACCAACTGTTGGCAATCCACGATTTGCATTTTCCATTTAATCAGTATCCATTGATTTCCAATGCTCATTAACATCTTCACCACACATGGGGCAAAATATCGGAAGTTCGTCTTCTTGACTCACTCTGATATTTATCTTAGAATCACAAGAAGGACAATTTAACGAAAAGTCAAAATCCTCCACTAGACGATCTCACAATTGCCAGCAGCACATGCCAGTTCTTGCGAACCGATTGTCATATCACTTGCTTCGTATTCTGCAAGATCTCCCCAATTAATATCTTTTGGCATCTGTGATAACATCTCTTTGTACTCGCTTTCATCACAATCTTGATAAGGTGCCTGTTTATATGTATGCTCAGAGAAGGGTAAGAACGACACACCGGACATGTAATCAAAGTTAGCATAAACCCAAGCACCCACTTCCATCCACTCGTTCTCTTTCACAGAGATCGTCACAGATGGTTTGTGTTCACACCAGTGCTTCTGATAGACCAACCACATCTCCAGTTGTTCAATAGCACTCATGTCCTGACGGAACACAGCACCTTTATCTACCTTGACAGGAAACGAGAACACTGATGTGTGCGAAGGGTTCATCTGATCGTCTTCAACAGGGAATCCCTTGTCCACCATGAACATCGTCAATGGGTCTTTCTTGTCGCCACGCACTGTACGAATATAATATGGGTTGTGACGCGCATGGATTCCTGACGCAGCATCAACTAACTGTGACACCGTACCTGATGGTTTGACACAGGTGATAGCAACGCTCTGGTTGATGCCAAGTTTCTTTGCCATTTCCGCATTGACCTTGACTGCTTCTGCTTTCAATTCTTCTAGCAACGAGGGAAGATCACCAATCTTACCGTTGGTGAATTTGTTGTCCATGATACCAGTCATGGAAACACCGAGCAATCGCTCCTCTTCACAGTTCTTCTTCCACCCTTTAGAGATGTACTTGAAGTTAACCAGCGAAGACTGGAACGTGCCTAGAATAGTTGCGAGTCGCACTTTCTCAAGCAACGACTCGCGGGTGTCGCTCGCACGAACCACAACCTCAGAGAGATTACAGAACTCACGCGAGCGAAGAATGATCTCAGAACAAGGGTTGGTGCCAAACTCATGGTCACCCACCTCGCGTCGACCAGACTTCTCTGCCATCATATTGGCAGACTGACGGTTGAAAATACCACGCTCTCCTGATTTGGAGTCGTATAGTGCCTTCCACTCGTCCATGAAGATACCGATATCTGGTTTCTCAGCATATGCTGCGCTGTTGTTTGCGAGTGCGCGTTGCCCATGGTCGTTCCACCACTGCCCCGCTTTCGCATGGCGCATCCTATCGTCTGACAGGTTAGACAGTGAGATCAAAGCAGAGCGACGAACACCACCCACAACCACGATCTCAGCAATCTTACACACGATGTCATGACACTCTACGGAAGTGAGTTTTCTCCCTGCCGCAAGTTTGAATGTCTCAACACAGAACGTGAATAGATTCTCCAAAGGTTCAGGTCCACTCGCACGACCACCGAAGGTCTTGAGAGGAGCACCTGACGGACGAACTTTGCTTACATCCCACTGAGGAACCTGACCTGCATATAGCAGACCCACCAATTCCTTCATTGCCTTTGCCCAACCGAGTTTACTGTCACCCACTACAATTGTAGTGTCGGTATTATGAAACTCGTCTGCAACTGCTGGCATTTGTGAGATGTGTTGACGTTCTACCGAAAATCCAACACCAGTACCATTCATAAGAACATACAGGATTTCATCAAAAGATGATGGTTTATCAACCGCAATATAAGAGCAGTTGTATCCTGCGATGTTCTCTCGTTTCAGTGCCTCACCCGCAGTCATCAAACATCTCATGGATGGCATGACCCGTTGTGACAACACTGCTTCTTCCAGTTCTTCTCTCAGTTTCTTGGGCAACTTGTAGTTGCAAGTCTCATCAAGATGCTCTGTAAAAAAATTAAAATAACGCCCAATCGTTTCTTCCCACGTTTCTCTTCGCCCCTCATCTTCTAACCATCTAGAATATCGCGATAGGTGTATAAATTCTTGGTAACTAGTGGGTAGATAATTGCTGGGCATACGAATGCGCTCCTCATTTCGTCAAGGTTTATTTTTTCTGGTGGAATTATTATATAGTATTATTTAAATTTAGTCAATGCTAATCAGCAAAACTTTTTGCAATTGACTTTCGCATGTTTGCATCCAGAACAACACCTGTCTGACCTTGCAGGTCATCAAATTGATGTGTGATCATTTGTGTTGAAATAAGATGAGGACGGGGTTCCATTAAATCTATTAGATATTCTGCTGCTGTTTCTGCGGGAATAAATCGAGATAGATCTTCAATACCCTCTGTCAGACTGGTGATCGTGACTCCGAAATTCACTGTGTGTACTCTACATTTATTTTTAAATGGCCACGAAAGACTACAAAGGATGGCATGGTCTTCGATTTTGCGTTTTTCTTGGGAATAAAAATCTTGTTCAAGTTCTTCTTTTGGCATAAAAGGAGCATATATTCCTTTGCACGATCCTGTTGTAATAATACACTTTTCTTCGTCTGCCCATGCTCTGTGTAACGCAGTCTGAATATTTAATTGTGCTTCATTAGCAGGTACCCAAGCATTATTAAAAACGACATCAGCATCCCATTCTAGAATCTCGTCGATAACTGACTGATAATCATGTGATAGATCGTAACCATTAGCACGAGCAAATAATTTAAACTCAGAATCATAACTACCTATAAGCAAATTTCTATGTACTGCTTTTCCTATGCCACTACTATGACCCGTTATTGCTATCTTCATTATTTTCTTGCCACTCCTCTGCGGTGGTCCCTTCGGACTCAGTTGTTGCTTCGCGATAGTAGATGATCAACTCTTTCTGTTGACGCACATACCGGCGCACTTCTTGAAAGTTCTCTGCCATCTTCTCATAACCATCAGGCAGTAGAGCAAAGACTACGAAGTTTCCATCAAGAATCTTTTCGATCTCTTTCTTCTTCTCTTCGTAGTTCTCTTCGGTGATGACAAAGAAATTGACATCAAGCAAATCGATCTCACCAGGAAGAGGTGGTTGATAGATGCGTAAAGGAACCTTTTCAGTTACCGTTACTATCTGTGGTTCCGGTTGAACCACTATCGGTTCCGGACCCCACTCCAGTCTCGGCATCAGGTTGCACCCCGTCAGTAGGAGTGGTGCTATCAATATCAATAAGTTCTTTTGTATCATTTTCTAATTCCCTAAAAACTTTTGCTGTTTTGTTATTTGCTCGCTTTTCGATCATGCCTGGTTTTGCTCGTGCGAGTCGAGTGAGATTGTGGTCTTTGAAGATTCTCATTGCATTGTCTTTATCTTTCTGCAACTGATTATTCTTCAGAGTCAACTTGTTCATTGCTTCGCCCTGTTTCTTGGCGTTCTCTTCTGCTGCCTTGAGCGATGCTTCTGCTGTGTTGACGGCAAGTTCTAACTGAACTTGGTTCTCTTTGAGAGTACGGTTGTTTGCTTCTAGTTTAGCAATACCTGCTTCAAATTTGGCAACCGTAGTTGTGTGATACGCATATCCACCACCAATGGCACCAATGAAAGCAATTATCAAATATATTTTAAACATTATCTATTCACTCCAAATGTTTTTTGTTGCCCCTGTATCAAAATCAAATCCCCAATGATCGATGTCTTCGGAGAATAGATCTGCTACCAGTTGTATTTGTTTATCATTATATAGTTCTTTATAATCAAGTCTGTTTTTGACATGGTCACCTTTATTCTCTGCCCCTGCTTCGTATCCCGTTGGGCAGGTATCCATATCAGTATTATTTTTATAAAGGTTTGTTAACCCAAGGTACTTGCCTATATCATGGTCGATATGTTCGAATCTTAAGCAATCTACTGGGTAATCCAATACGTAAGATTTTTGTGTGTGAAAGTTAACAGTAGGAGAAAGTTGTCTATAACCCCACATGACAGGGTCATTATAATACGGATTATTCCTAATGTCAAGCCACTCGTCAAAAGACCATGGCATCACTTCAGACGAGAACATGTCGGGCAATTCACCTGACGTTTCCGGAAATAGTCCACCCGCATATTTTCCATGCATACCATACTTGTTACCGAACAAACCAACATCATGTAATATTCCGGGTTCTACATATTTTAAAGAGACAGAGAACATTAAAGTAAAGTAATAATGAGAAGCAAGTCTTGCCCATGGATTTCTTATTAGGGTAAACACTTGATGCTGATCTAAGAATTCAGGTTTCCAACTAGTCATCGGATGATGAATGAACAGACTTCCAGGAGGATATTGGAAAGTTTTGATAGACCTTCCCCATTCTTTACACGAATCAGAAACAGATTGTTTTAGATGAATCTTACGTAGATAATTTGCTTGCTCAGTATGCCATAATAATTTTTTTATAGATTTACCCCCAGTTCTGGGGATATGCAGAAATGCTTTGTTGGTTTTAAACTCGGTATTGTCTCTATTCTTAAACCTAACATAATCTTCGATCTCGGGTTCAAAAAGACCCGGATCTTTCACTTTTTCTAACATAATATTATTTTTGCCTACGTTTACGCTTACCTGCAACTTCTAGATAACCACGGGTGAGGATGTTATATTTCCGTTTCTTTTTTGGACCCATATTTTTAGTATCTTTTGGGATGCCAGCATCAACGGTAGTCATCATTTCTTCATCAAACATTTGTTTAAAGGTTTTCATTTGTAGATTTCCCCAAGGGTGAAATATAAATTCTTACCTGTATTTATATGTTCTGCTTCGTATATGTTAATACCAAAAATTTCTCCAACAGGAAATGAGTCTTCATGGACTCTAATTTTATCTTTGGGAAATACAATTTCGTCCCACGTATCATTAATCACCTTTTCGTTACGAACACGATACATGCCGGGTGAGAGTTGATTATCTTGTAGAAGATACCATTCATGTTGCTCTTCAATAAGATCCAGCACATCGATTTCTGACGTTTGTAGGATTTTATCCATTTGATTGTCTGTCAGATTATACTCTTCCTTTAACAAAAAAAGTGCAGCAGCATAAGATGCTAATTTAGAACTGCCTCCGGGTGCTTTTGCCAGAATTTTTTTGATATTAAAAACCAGTTTATGAAAAGGCGTATAAGATGCTTTTTCACTAGAAGTACTAATAAATTTAGATTTGATTCTTTTTCCATTTTCATCAATGATGCCGTTCTTAAAAGCATCAGTGTCTTCAAATTTAGTAACCAACATTTTCAGAAATCTGAAAGTATATACTAAATCTCCTGCTCTTGTCAATAATGACATTAGAATTTCCTTAAAATATCCACTACAATGGGATCGCTTGGTATTAACATGTATTTATCACTTGGCGTAATTTTAAGGTAGATTAAAAAGGGTTTTATTATCCCCCATTGCTCTTCGCTTATTTTATACTCCAACATTTTTAACCCTGCATCGATTCCAAACACATTGAAAATGATAACCAGATGATTAAATATCAATTTCTCTGATAATTTGCCGTTATCACAGTATCGATTCAACAATCTTTTTACATATTTAAATCGTTTTAGATCTTCGTGAAATTCTTCTGCGTCAATACATGTGGGGTTATAATAATGTCTTGCGGCAAACAAGGTAAATACATCTTCATTCAGGGTTTGAAATAGTTTCATGCTTTAATTTATAATCCTTGATTGCTGCTTTAATCGCATCTTCTGCAAGGACACTACAGTGGATTTTGACGGGTGGGAGTGCGAGTTCGTCTGCGATCTCGGAGTTGGTAATACTCCCAGCTTCATCAAGACTGCGACCTTTAACCCATTCGGTAAGAAGGGAGGAAGAAGCGATAGCACTTCCGCATCCGTATGTTTTAAACCGAGCATCTTCGATAATTCCATCATCATTCACCTGTATCTGTAATTGCATTACGTCACCACAAGCAGGGGCACCAACCATACCGGTGCCCACGTCCTGTGCATCTTTATCTAGTCTTCCCACATTACGAGGATTCTCGTAGTGGTCCATCACCTTATCTGAATATGCCATTACTTCTCAGTTTTAAATAGAGTATATGCGCCGTATGCTAATCCTGCCCATGCTATCATCTTAGCAATGCCGCCGAATAAGACTATACTACCACAGATTGCCATTAATGTCAAACCGTCAAAAGAAGTCCGTTCTGACATAATTTTCTTTGCATACATTTTTGCTACGTCTATCATTGTGCTTTCTCCAGTTGGTCTAGTGGGCAGTCGCTATTGAATTGCTCTCGCCCTTTGATTTGCATTTCTACCCAATACAACTCACTAATCAGTTTGTTGTACCACAGTCGATCATACTGACTGTGGCACTTCTCTGCCTCTTGCGCCAGATCTAACTGACGCATCGTGAGATAGTCTTGGATTGTTGGTTTACTCCTACCCAATTTGAGTGCCTCGCTTGGTGTGCCCGTTCCATGCTACGAAACCAGCAAGACGGAGTGACCAGTAAGCAAGATAGTTCAACACTTTGAAACCGTTGACTTCAATACAGATATCACGGAACAGAATGTCTGCTTCTTTCTGCGTCATTACACCACAATTGGGTCGCTTCTTGGTGTCCTTCAAAAGTGTAGCATATTTGTAGATGTAATCGTGAACTAACCCGCCCATCAACAAAACACCTACTGGCGATAAAAATGTGGCGAGAAATTTTGGCACTGAAGCACCATCAAACTGAAATCCAGCAGGAATAACATGCTTCTGACCATTGACTTCGAAATGCCAGTCTTCTGCGATCTCCCACTGACGCACACCCATCAACCACAACCAAACGCCCTTCCAGAACCCTTTGTTGGCGGTGCCAATAGGTAAAGGCATCATCTTAGGCATAGTGTCATGTTTAAACCCTACACGCTCTTCTCCTTGCCCGTCAAAGTGTGTACAAACCCAACCAGCAAGAACAATAACACCGACAATTACCCATTGCCAAAAAGTTACTGCTAAATCTAAAATCATTTCCATGCGATTCTCCGTTGATTAAATTGTTATTTATAAGACTAAGAACTTGTTTAAAAAGTGGAGAAATAATGAAGTATATATAATAGTCCATAAACAGAAATAAGGACTTTTATGAAATATGTATTACTCTTGTTAGCACTCATCTCAGCACCGTTCGCGTCTGCTGATTTCTCTGCTTCGGCAACCATTGGTAGTGATTATATCTTTCGGGGTGTCAGTCAAAACCAAGGACCCGCAGTATCTGGACATGTCGGATTCGAAACAGAATCTGGTTTTCATGCCAGTGCTTGGGCAAGTCAAGTAGATTTTGATAGTGAAGCGGAATTCGAGTACGACCTGACAGTCGGTAAGACTTTCACGGCGGGTGATATCACATTAGATGTCTCATACATTGACTATAATTATCATGATGAAGAAGCCCTTGATCTTGAAGAAGTATCAGTGACTTTCGGTTATAAAGCCGTATCACTCGCATACTTTGCAGGATTGGAAGATGCCACAGACTACATGGAAGTAGGCGTTGATCTTGGATTTGCCGGTGTTTCAGTAGGCACAGTCGAAGATTTTGGTTGGCACTGGCAAGCATCAAAGACGATTGATGTTGAAGGCGTAGATGTTACCTTCGGGTATCGTTCTTTCTACGGCGATGACGGCATTTCAGATGAAGAATCTGCTGTGCTCATGCTAACTAAATCATTCTAAAATGTGTAACGGACTTCCGTTTCTAATTTAGATTTTAACTGAGAAGAGTCCTTGCCTTCGAATTTACCTTTGAAGGTAAGGTGCTCACCCCATCTATACTTGTAACCCGCTTCAAAACTATGACCATCAGTCATATGACCACCTTCGATATAAACCTTACCGAATGTAGTTTTCTTTTCGAAACCTAATCGTGTATGGTTCGTAGTATCACCACGATGACCTTCGGTGTACTTAGTTTCAGATTTGATTTCAATATATGTGTCTGCATTTGCTTCAAGCATCATGAACAGACTACCAATCAAAACTACGATAACGATTACTTCTTTCCAGTTCTTTTTCATATTAAGTTCCTTTATAAAAGAATTATTTAGAATAAAGAAACCTAAATTGTGTAAAGATCGGGTTAATGTTTCGTTAAATTACCACTGCTATGATTATAACAACACAGTTCAACAAAGACCCGCACAGCATTCCTTGTAAGAATATTTCTTGCTTATACGTCATCGGGTGCCTCCACAATGTAGGCAATTGAATTCTTATTTAATAAAACTACCGCTCCATTAGGTTTTTGAAACTTAACGAATTGGTGTTCGTCATTTATAACATCACTAAGGTTTGGCCAATGAGTGACCAACTGTCCAAATAGCATAGTGCCATTGGTAAAATTAACTTGTACTCGCATGATTTATCTCCTAATCAGCGAGAGGGTTGTCTAATACATTCTGTATTTTTTTATTTAATCTATCTTCTAGTGCGTTAATCTTCAATTCAGTGTCAGTTTGTAGACTCTCTCTCTTATTGTCAAACCGCTCAGATGCTTTATCAATCATGTCACGGACATCATCTTGCATCTCTCTGTTCTGATCTTCGATACGATCAACATTACCTTCCATTCTGTTGAAATCGTCTCTTAGATCGTTCTTAATACTGCGAGAGTAGTCTATTGCTTCTCCCACAGATCCTTGTACGGCATCGAGTTTTGCCTCGATCTCGTCGTTTCTCACTTCTATCGCATCGGTGTCTATGTTGGCAATGATCTCTTTCATATTTCTATAATCATTATAAAATTCAAATCCGCCCCACGCTGCACCACCAAGCGTAGACAAAGCAGTGATCAAGACCATCATCTTGCCGCCTTTAAATGTCATACCGCCGAATTCTACTTCAGCCATGTCTCTTACTCCTGCCCTGTTGCGATTACTGATTGTCCCTGCGGTGGTGTTGGTGGACCTAAATCAGCATCAACTTCAAACCTCAATGCTCGAAGATTTGCTATTTCTTGTTTCAACTTCATCACTTCGATTCTTCGTGCTTCTAACTCTAACTCGTACAATCGATTACAATCAAGTCTTTTCTTTGGTGCGTTTAACGGTATGTTGATTTTACCGTAAACCCCCACATCTTTAACTAATCCATTATCATCCCAGTAATCAGGCGCTATTCCTGTATTACTCGAATATGGTCCGTTCTGATTAATGATACCTACAACACCAAACTCGACATTAATCGAACCACCAATAGCCTGTGAGCATTCTAACTGCCCAGACCTAATTCTGTCTGTTGCGTATGATCCTGACATGTTAGGAAGATTTAAGTTTAATGAACTCGAATCTGCAAACACATTACCACACACAAACATTAATATTATAAATCGTTTCACTTAATTTTTGAACAGATCCTCGATATTATAGATGTTTTTGAACCACCATCCACAATCAACTTAGATTTCGAGCAAATATAAACTGCATCTTTTCTGTCCTTCTCCCTTATAAAAATGTCAACATTCTTTTTTTCAAGGTGTTTAAATTTCATAATTTTATTCTGCATTGCGAACGGTACTCTGTTCCACTCCGCATCAAAAACACCAAACTGATAATACTCCACATCATCTCGCGCATTGAACAACGTCATTGTTGTATACACAACGCCCGGCATATATGAAGTTTTTAATTTCGGATATGTAGGTGTGAACTCGTGGGCACGTAAGTGCCCACTCGCCCATATCATCAACAATAGAATCAGATAGCGATGCATTCTGCACTCACTACTGCTCTATATACGCCTCCGGGAAATGCTTTCCCGTAACCGTAGTCTGCCTGAGTCTCAGTCTTAAACCATGTGCTTCCTGCAACAGTCAAAGAAAACTCAGTCACATTATCAAATTCAACTTTCGCGGCATCGTATCCGGACATACTAGTGTCAGATACCTGTGAAGTTGCAGTGTCTCCCGTCCAAACCACCGTGTCATTCAACGTGGGTGCTTCAGAGAAGCTTGTCGGATGAGTAATTCTTGCTTTGTACAAACTTGCTTGAATTACGTCAAAACGAACAACAGGATCAACGCCGCCATCTGTGGGGTCGGAACTCAGAACATCTGGTGTAGGGTTACCATACACACCAGCAGTATCTGGAGTTACAACACACTTAGACTCGACATTACCTACGACTTCCATTTCTGTCGCGTTACCATAAGCACAAAAGGTCATCAGAGTAAAGAATAATATAGAGGTTTTATTGAACATGTATGTTCTCCCTTTAGTTTACTTCTCATACTGTAAATCGACTAATTGCTGGTGCTTCAATTCAGAAGCCAAGCCCACTCTCAAACCTCTCTTACTGTCTGGAAGTTTACTATCTTTCAGCGGTTCAGCGTCCGGATATTCACCTCCACTTATCGCCACCAGATAATTCCGAGGCAGATAATTTGTTGCCACTAACGCATTATGTAATAATGTATCTTGTTCTTTTTGTAGACTTGCCCCAAGAGACAACCCTAACATTTTTTCTAGACTATCGCGAACCTTTTTCTCGGTCGACTTAGCCATCTTTTCTCTTGCTTCTTTTTCTTCTTGCTCTTTTTGTGCCTGTAAATTTGCCTTACGATCTATCTCTGCTTGAATATATTCTTCACTACTCGTATCTACCTCTTGTTCAGGTATCAACGTCAAAGGGTCGATATATCCTTCACACGATGGGTTGTCCTGTGGACTGTTACAAGGAAGATACTGATATGTGTAATACACTTCAGGATCTAATACCGTTCCAAACCCTTCTACTTCTATCGATCCATCTCCCCAAAAATCAAGTGGGATGCCACCAACAGGAATTGCTTTACTAATTGTATTTCCTGGCAATCCAGACCAATCATCACTTGCTCTAAAAATGTATCCTTCTCCTTGTGCGTTTTCGTTCTGCACATGAACCAGCATATCATCTTCTGTAACTTTTTCTGTAGTGTACCTGTAAACTACATTGTTAACTTCTAACCCTGCCGCTCTCGGCAAGACGTTTGACATCACCCAATTTAACCCTGCGTTAGCAGCATTGTTTGATGTCGCATAAATTGTGTCTACTTCGCTAGATAAGGAGGAGGAGCAATAGACTAGCAACGCCACCAGCGCCCATGAGTGTCTTCGTGCCATCGCTTAACCCCTTCTCTTCGTCTTCAGTAGTTTCATCGTTCTTTGGTTCTAATTCTTTATTAACTGCCCAAGCAGCCTTAGCTTGATCTCCGATCAAACCCTCAAACGGACATGGTGTCCCTGCCATCAGCATCGCATCAAAGACTCGTTCGTCTTGGCACAACGTAGATACAGCAGCAACTTTCATGCCCATATCATATAGTGTCTTTGATAACTTAAGACGTTCACAGTTCGCATCAGTAATTTGAGATCCCATAGAGATACCCAAAATCTGAGTCTGAACAGCACCTGCCACACCAAAGGTACAGAGGTCGCTGTTCGAAGTATTTATCGTAGGAGTGATTGCGGATGCGGGAGGGGATTTTAACGTTGTAGTTGTAGTTGTGTCTACAGTGCTACGAGTAGTAGAATCCGTTTTAATCGTGTCGTCGTCTATAATTGGTGCTTCTTCGGCAAATGCATAAAGTGACATTGTGCAGAGAAGCAGTAGTAAATACCGCATCGTTCAATCCTCATATCTTGTACGAGTATTTATAACGATGCGATATTATATTTCAACTTTATCATTACTGCTAGGGGTTTTAGCACAGATAATTTCACAATCTGTTAAAAATTCTGGATCTGCTATCTCATAAGGTTCTATAACAAATATATCACCTTCAACAAGGGTTTCATTTTGTATGATCATTTTACCCCGAATTAATAGATTTATTTCTGTTACTTCTGTGTGGTAGTGAGGTGCCCAGAATTCGCCTTTTTCATGTTTTCTGTAATTAACTTCAAAATCGGGTGTAGAATATGCTGTTGGTTCAAAGTTACCTACAAACCAACCTTTATGCATATCTTCGATTCTAAATTTCTTCATATTTCTGAACATCCTCTGGTGTACCTAACGGAATGTAAGTCTCATTACGTACATGATATTGATATATGTCACCGTCTAAAAAATTAAACGACTCACTTATATAGGATTCTTTTATGCCATTTTCTTTAAACGAAGACATAAGTTTATGAGCACTATCAACAAAATCTTTACCTCGTTTCCAGTAATGAAATCCTATAAGAGCAGCGTTAGAAACGGGTTTCTTTTCTACCAAAGAAGTGACTTTGCAACCTTCCACGATAGCAAAACTGTTTTTTGGATCTGTACTAGTGTAGGTGACTACTAAGGAATGAGGGTCTTTTTTGTAAAGGAAAGTGAGGAAATTCTCCACGTTCCATTTAATTAATTGATCACAGTTGAATACCACAAGGGGTTCATCATTATCAATGTAATCCTTTGCTTGTAACACTGTCTCAACTGCGCCACTGGTTACCGAATCAATTTGTATTTGTTTAGATTCTGGTCTAATACTAATCAATTTTTCAGATAAAATTTTATCGTAAGAATTATTATTTTTTCGAGTGATAAAAATATATGTTCCATTAACATCAAAACTATTAACGGAATGTTCAATTAAAGAAAGACCTTTTACCTTTATAAGAGGTTTAGGAATATGAATTCCAGCATTCGTGAATCTAGATCCTGCTCCTGCCATCGGTATCACAATGTTCATAACGATTAAGTCTTTACCAATATCCCTTCACCAAAAATCGCACACTCTTGTGAACCAGACGATGCTTTCATCTGCAACTGAATGTCCGTTTTTTCGGAGTATTTGAAAGGATTGGTTCGATAGATGTTGAACGTATTGTGAAATGCAAGTTCTGCAACCTTCAGTATAACGCCAGAGGGCAACTGAACAAAGTTACGGAAGAATGCAGTTCTCTCGTTTGGATTAGTACCAGTTTCGGCAGTGAACCCGTTGAGTCGAGTGAGATGAAACTCACATCCAGCAGGAACAGTGTAGATGGATGCCTGATTACGACCTGTACCTGCAAGCATCTTTGCGACTACATCGCTGGTGCTTGTTTGTACGATAGTGACATTACCTGTACAATTACCTGCGATGGTGATCACATCATTGACTCTGAGGAATTCAGAATTCGTTGTCTGATCGGTTACAATAAGACCGTTGAGAACAACAACCTCAGAGATGTCATTATAGTCGGCATCGAGTCCAATGATCTTGATTGTGGCAGTATCTGCTGCCGCTGTCTGTACATCGAGTTGAACAGCGACAGTTGGATACGTGTATACGGTTGCATTTTCCCACAAAGGGACAAAGTCGCTAGATGGAGTAGAGGGTTGCACACCAAAAATATTTCGGATAGAAGTGTTCAACACTCGCCCTTCGGCGATTGCTATACCTTCATGTTCTAGATATCGTTGAGTTCCTGCCATTAGTCTTTCTTCCTACTCCCGACAGCATCCGCAGCGAAAAAGGCAGAGACGAGTACGGCGATTGACGCAAAGTATGTGGGTGCAATATCAGCAATTAATGCTGCTGCTTTTTCTAAACCAAACAATGAAGTCATGAAAATACCGAAAGGATAGAGCAGAAGACCTACCAACGAGAACCATGCCATCTTGCGAATGGCATCGCGTTGAGCATCGGCATCTTCGAGTTCTTTACGTTTGAATTCTAGGTCGAGATGTGCCTCAATCTCTTCCATAGAGACATGTCCGTCACCATTAGAGTCTGCTGCTTCTAATGCTTTATCAACTGTCTTTTTGGCCGCCATTATACTTCGTCATCTTCATGATGAAAAGCAAAATCTGTACTATGATCTGTTGCATAATGATGCGAGATCTCTGCATCAGATAAAGTTCTTTCAACAGAGGGTGCTTCGGTTAAAGTTTGCGGGTTGTGATGCAAAGGTGCAACAGGTGCAGGTGCTACTGCTTCCTGTTGATTTGCCCACCAAGCATCAACCTGTTCCTGACTCATTCGAGATGCTTTCAAGAGTTCGCCTGTTCTTTGATGAACCCAACCCCTAGTAGATGCAACAGAATTTTTAGGTATAACCATTATTGTACGCTCCCTTTTACTGGATTAACGATTTTCGTATCACCTTTGCGTTGATCAGCAGATCCACGAGTCGGTGCTTGGGATCCTGCTTTTGCTACTTTAAGAGCATCTTGATGACCTTCTTCGTCATCTTTGACTAACTCTGCTTTACCGTAGTCATTATCAGATGCCATTTTTTTACCACCACCTGCTTCTTTGTCCATAAAATCGTCTTTATGTTTGCCAGCAGATCCCTGTGATGCCTTTTCCCACATCTGGACTATAGCAGCTTTTGTTGCTTCAACAAAATTAGCATAAGTTGCGACAACTTCTTCTTCAAACTCAGCAACGGTGCCTTCTTGAACGGACTCTACTCTTTTGAATTTGCGTTCCCACTCACTATGGTCTTTTCCAGATTGTTCGCCCGACTTTTTAAGAACCCATCCTGGACCCTTGGGTCTTTGACGATTTGGAAGTTTGACACGTTCTTTTTCTAACTTTTCTTCAAGTTCGTCTTCTTCGTTTGCTTTCTTCAGTGCTTTCTGTACACGAGGATTGTCGCTCATGCCTTTCTTAGACTTGTCAATCTTCTTGACAGCACCCGTCATATTACCACCCATACGCTTGGCAGTTTTGATAGCAGATGACACACCTTCAAGTTGTTCAGCAGGAACATTAAACTCTACACCGTGATCAAACAAGACATCAAAACCCTCATCAGATTCATCAAGGATCTGACCTTTACCATGAACTTCATGGGTTACGGATTCTTTCTTGTATTTTTTAGAAGCACTAACACCGCCACAAGAAGACTCATATGCTTCATGGGTGCCTTTGCCATCACAATGTTCACAACCTTTGCCGTCACACTTAGGACAAACTTTACCATCTGTTTCTTCTTTCACTTTCTTAGCAGGTTTCTTTCCGCCGTCGATAGCGTCATCAGTAGCAGCACGTCTTTTGTGCAAGTACTCATCAGATGAATCTACATCGCCATCGTTATCGATGTCTTTGTCGATTCGATCTTTAAAATCTTTATCGTTTGCTTTATCATCGACAGGATCCAACTTTTTCTTTTCAACGACATCCTGCCATGCCGCGAAAATATTGTTAATTACTTTATTATCCATTGTTCCTGTCCTTTATAACATGTCTTGAAAATGAGTAACAAGTGCAGTAATAACACCAGCACCAACTACCCACATTACTTTTGATATAACATTCATGCGTTCTCGCATGGATATTACATGGGCATCAACATCGTCTAATTTTTTAGACATTTTGTTGAGGCGTTCGTGACCTTCAGCACGTCTTGTCTCAAGATCTTGAATTTTTTCTTCTACTCTCGCCATACCAACTACCACATCAGCAAGTTTATCAACTTTATCTTCGATCCGTTGTAATCGTTCTTCGCTCATTTGTTCCCATCCAACTTAAATTTAAAAAGAATATCTGGTCCTATATCTTTATTGCGAGTATAACCTAATGACTCCAATAAATTTTCGCATTGATGTCTTACATCTTTTCTGTCTCTTTCGAGAATTATATAAGGACGACATCTTTTAATTGTTTCTATCATCCCTAACAATGCTTGTTTTTCGTAACCTTCAATATCTAGATGAATCAAATCCGGTTCTAAATTCAACGAGTCCAATTTAATCTGTTTAATATTACTACTATCTTTTCTACCTAAAATCCTGTTAGCACCCATATTATGTTTTTGAACGTTCATTTTAACGTTACAAACTTCGTTACCTAATGCCAAATTATACATAGTTACATTAGGTTCGTTACAATTATATTCTAAACAGAAATAGTTATTAGGGTCTGGTTCAAACGTAACAACGGTATCAACTACTTCTGCATATTGTGCAACATAAAAACCGCAATTACCCCCTGCCTGTACTACGAATTTAACATTCCCTAACTCTTCAATTATGGTTTTTGGTAACCTTGGATGTTGTTTTGTCAAATGTTTCCAACAATGATAATCCGATTTTACCCATAACCATGGTTTATCTTTAAACCACCTAGTCTCATATTCTATCACTTATCAACAATTCCATCTCCGTCTAGCTGCTTTACCTCTCTCGCCAGTCCAACCCTTGGATCTAGCACAGAAAGACTTTCTTCTCTTTGCGTCTTTACTGTCCGGATCCATTTGACTAGGTTTTTTAGTAACCGCAGTCTTTAATTTAGATCCAGGATTCTTTCTTCGGTAAGCATCGACTCCCTTTTGAGTGAGTCCAGCACCGTCATCTACTGATCGTTTAGTACCCTTCTTTACAGACAATCCCGAAGCATCGTCTTCGTTGAAGTGTTTAAACCTTATCATCTATTACGCAACTTACTAAATGTAAATTCTTTCATCATCTTCGCAGACATATGCTCATCGGGTGTCAGTTTCCAATCTTTACGTGCTTGTGCGATTGCTTTCTTGCCATCGTCAAACTTCTTACCTTGATAAGTACCTGTTTTGTTAGGTTTGGCAGACTGACGAACAAACCATTTGCCTTCTTGTACCATACGACCATTCTTTACCATGCCGTGTTTCTTTAACAACACATGAATGCCATCTCGCACATCCGTATCTAATCCAGCAATATGTTTTTTCATTGCCATGAATGCTTTGTTTGCTACGTTAGGAGAGTTCTGATTGTCACCGATTGCTTTGACGTAGTATGCAACTTTCTCAAAGTCAGTCTTATCCATACCACCACTCTTCTTGGCATATGATTGGATATCCATAAATGCTTTACGGAAGTCAATTGCTTCATCAAGTTCGACTGACTCAACGTACATATTAAGTTCGTATGATTTGCCAGTGTTATAGACCTGAACGTGAAGGTTCTTTTTCTTATCTGTTCCCAGAATGTGAGATACAGTTTTACCTGTGGAAGGTTTTCTTGGTCCTGATGCGACTTTACTATCGATATCATCAGAACTAACAGTTACGCCGTGTTTCTTTTTAGCATGTGCATATGCGTGTTGCATTGCACTAGAGTAAGTCTTGTGATAGATGTCATATCCAGTCGCAGACTTACCAGCATCTCTCTTTTCTTCAACTGACTCTTTCTTTGCTGTCATCTTCGCAATGTAGGCGTCATCTCTTTTGTTTTTGTTGGTGAATTGATCGATATAATCAGTCGCACCTTTTCTTAATTGCTTTTCAGACTTACCCTTGTTTGCAGGATACATCTTCATAATCTTCATAGTGTGCTTAATCTTATCTTCACGACTTGCATTCGGTCCAAGTTTGCCGGGTGCTTTTGCTTCATCGATGTCTAGAGTCTTGGGGTAATCTTTATCGCCTGGTTTGGCTTTGGGTTCACCACGCTTGCGCTTTGCACGAATGTTGTGCCAGAGACCCTTACCCTTTTCTTCGAGTTCAGTTGACTCCATATAGTCTTTTGCTTTTAATCGATTACCACTTTTTGCTTCGTACTCACGTGCGGCAATCTGGGATACAAACCTAACCTTTGCTCGCGCAACTTTCTCCAATGCCTTGACATCCATCTTGGCAATCATTGCTTTCAATTTCTTGTAGGTGGGAGATGTAACGTTGATACGTTCAAGGTCGGCATATGCTTTTTTAAGTTGTGCTAACTGAGCATCAGAGAATTCATTGAGCATTGTCTGTTCAAGAACAGTCTCTTCGTTTTTCGGTACACAATCATTTACTCTTTTACCACCTTTCATCTTAGTGCCAACTTTCTTATGAGTGTCCCAACAAGGATCGTCATCCTCATTTGCCATCTTGACACCGGGATACTTACCCTTACGGATATCCTTCAATGTCTTGACTGCATTCTTACGATCTTTTTCTTTCGACGCGGCAGACTGTTGTCTGGTAGTCTTGGTCCTCAGAATTGATGCTTCACCGACGGACTCTTTAATATCTACAATAGAGGCTGCCATGTCACCAACGGCAAACGATACCATCGAAGTACCAACTCTTTTGTATAAGAATCTTTTTACACCGGTTGGATTTCCTTTGTTAGCAAGGGTAATCT
>Ga0209308_10001352_pt1 | contig 22944 bp, 24 predicted proteins | sample COGITO_mtgs_1204_3_FD_184806 | JGI IMG/M metagenome (GOLD analysis project Ga0209308, IMG submission 184806) | Pelagic marine microbial communities from North Sea - COGITO_mtgs_120405 (SPAdes) (version 2) | ecosystem: Environmental > Aquatic > Marine > Epipelagic ...
ACAAAATAAAAACCAAAGAACTATAGCGAACGCTTCTTTAATTGCAAATAGTATATAAGCGATAGCAAAATATACTATCCATTTTATCCAGTTAGGTTGGTTCCATAGCTTTAATAATAAATTCATTGTTCTACAAAATAATACAATTTGTTATAATAATCTAATGCTTCAGTATAAATCGATTGATATTTTTGATCTAGCTCACTTTGATTTGCTGAAAATTTCTGAAAATGGGTCGTGGTAATCACATTATCATACCAATGCTTCCACCAAATACCATCTTGAGGATGATTTCCTTTCTGCCATGTCAACATAGAAATATCAAATTCTAAATTAATACTGCTGCACCACTGCGATAATATTTTTTCAGGATTGTTAAGTAAGATATTTGAGTCAATCACAATAAATTTTTTACCAATACTATCTAAATACCTCATGATCTTATATTGCTGAGGATATCCAAGTTCATCTATATGATTGAGTGTATTTTTCTTAACATAAGAGTTGATTACATCCTTAGGATGACGAATTAGAATACAGTTTTCAAAATTTTTAATCCACTCGATATTGTTTAAATCAATTATATGATGTGCCATATGTTTTTGATACCAATGTTCTTTTCCATTAGGTATTCCAGAGGTAAGGCCCGTAACTACATCATCATATTTATCAGCATAGTGCTCAATAATTTCTTTATACATTGGATGCTTTAATTGCCGCTCTCTTAGATAATAAGCATAAAAAGGCTCATCAGAAACAAAGAAATCTGTCCTAGAAGACCAAGATCGCATTAGTGCTGTAGATATATTTCTTGGACCTGACCAACAAGCAATCCTCATACTAGCCTATGTAGTCTTGAATTTCTTGATTGTATAGCATTCTAATTTTATTGACTAAAGAAGCAGAATTAGTCGATTCTAATTTTCTACCTTCTAATTGCGAGACAGGAATAATTCCTGCAAATGTACCTGTTACAAAAGCTTCATTGCAGTTTTTAATATCTTCAAATGTAAAATTTGTCTCAGAACATTCTATATTATTTTGATTACATACTAAAATAGCTTTTCCTCTTGTAATACCATTTAAACAATATTCTCCAGTAGAAGTCAAAACTCTACCATTTTTAATAAAAAATAGATTTGTAGAATTGCATGTACTAATATTACCGTTCATATCATTCATAATACCTTCATCATAACCAAGCTTATTTGCCTCGATACTCGCTAAAATACAATTCAGCTTGCTTAAAGTATTATAATGAGGACTTAATATGCTACCATTAGGCCTAATATTAGGTACTCTACCAATATTTACACCCTTTATATAGGTATTCGGGTCTGTTTGTTTATATTCAGGAATAATCACCATATTAATCGGACCTACATTTGCATTAGGATTCTGATATGGCGTAATTTTATCTCCCCTAGATATAACTAAACGAATATGAATATTATTATCCATTTTATTTTTATCTAAAACCTTATTAATTTCATTAATAATATCTTCTTTTGATTGGGGTATATCCAATGAAATACCTTTTGCGCTTGCATATAATCTATCTAGATGATCTTCAATAAATACTAGTTTTGATTGGTGTAATCTAATTCCCTCCCAAACACCATCTCCCAATAAAAAACCACTATCAAAAACAGAGATTTTTGCCTCATTTCTATGAAACAATTCTCCATTGATATTAATAAAAATATCCTCATTTCTTGGATCCGATATATATGAATGACTACTCATTTGTGGGCCCACAGGGACTTGAACCCCGAACCTGCGGATTATGAGTCCGTTGCTCTAACCAATTGAGCTATGGGCCCCTAAAATTTTAAGTATAGGTATTAATATTTTACTTAAAATGCTTCTGTTGTTTATTTTTTTACTTTATAATTATTGTTTAACAGTTTTTTAAATGAAAAAACTTTAGAAACAAATTTAAGTAAAATCATTTTAATTTCTCTCAACTAGTTGAATTAAACCAATTTTTATATGACACAAAAGTAAACAAACTTATTATTGTGCGCTTAACTAGGCAAAGGTTTTTTAATTAGCTTAAACTATAAACTAAACAATTAATTTTTTATCATTTTCTTTAACAGAAATCAATATCAAATAAAAATAAATTGAGTATAATAGATATTCATGTATAACCAATAAAGCCAAAAAATTATAAAATTCAATTTGATATAAATATGCAAAATAATACAAGATTATTGATGTTGAAAAATATAAGTATTTCCAAATAGATCCTCTAAAAAGATATTCTTTTATTGAAAGTACGTGACTGGTAGTAGAAACAACAAATTTAATTACAAAAATAAAACCTAAGTATTGTGCAATTTTACCAGAATCTACCCAATCTTGCCCAAAAAGAATTGGAAAAAAATATGGACTTAATAAAAAAATTAGCAAAAAGAAAGGGATAGCTATAATTAGCAATTTTTTGATTGAATCTATTAATAAGGGCATTAATGGAGTCTTATCGTTTAATCTTGATGTTACTTCTTTGTAGAAAACTTGTCCAAATGAAACTCCTATAAGGGTTACTGGAATTGATATTATTCTTGATGCTAAAAAATAAAATCCATTTATAGCCTCCCCTCCAATATAATAAATAAATATAAAAGGTAATTGTTGGCTTATTGTATTTACAAGTGATGCAGGAGCACTTAATAATGGGAAATTTTTATATTCTTTTAAAACAGAAAAAAGATTTTTCACCGAAACATGATTAGAGAAAAGCCTTTGAAGAAATTCTTTTTTCATTAATGTGAAGTATGTAGCAAAAAACCCACCAAAATAACCAATTAATAGATTTATAGAGTTAACCGAAAAACAGGCTAAGATAATTGGTAAAAAATTTTGAGTAATTGATTTGAGAATCTTTGCTATGGCAATAGATTTATAATTTTCTAATTTGGTATTTAGCATATTCAAAATATTAAATAACCCAATAAATAATGCTATTAATGGTGAATATAACAAAAAACTATTTTCAAATTTTGTTAGTTTTAAAATATTTTCTTCAAAAAATAAATAGATTATTATTAAAAAGATGGTAGATAATATCATACCAATTGAACTAATTAATGCTAGGTTTAAAGATTTAGATATTTTTCTGGGCTGAACTATTGCAACTTCATAGCGGCCTCCAATAAATGTTGATAATATTCCCGAAATACTAAAAATAATTGCAAATACTCCAAAGTCTTCAGGAGTGTAAATTCTAGAAAGAATAGGGGTAACTGCAATAGTTATTAGTTGAGCTGTGAAAGTCCCTAAAATTAAAATACCGATTTTTTTATCAGACATTTTTATTTTTTTATTTAACATATTTAATTATATATAGTTTAGTTATAATTTATTCGATAATAGTAAATTTTTTTGTTATAGCTAAAGATTTTAACACATCAATGATTAATTATTGTATTGTTTATTCTTTGCTATATTTAGTCCTATTGCCATATTTTTACTGTGTGTAGAGTGCACATATATTGAAGAAAAAATATTTAAATAAAAGTAGTTAATAATATGACTTTTATGATATAATTTTTGAAATGGAATTTATTGATTTAAAAAAACAGCAGAAAAATATTAGATCTTCTTTGAATCTGAGATTAAAAAAAGTACTTGATGATGGTAGATATATCGGTGGAGAAGAAGTAGCTACACTTGAAAAAGAACTATCTTTATTTTGTGGAGCAAAGCACGCCATTGCATGCTCAAATGGAACAGATGCGTTAATGTTGGCCTTAATGGCATTAGATATTGGACCAGGAGATGGAGTTATTACAATTCCATTTACATATATAGCAACTCTTGAATCTATAGCCGCTGTAGGCGCCACACCTGTACTGGTTGATGTATATGACTCCACATTTAATATAAATGTTGATAAAATTGAACATGCTATTAAAAGTTCCGATAAAACAATTAAAGCGATTATGCCAGTAGATTTGTTTGGTTTACCTGCAAGATATAGAGTAGTTAAAGATATAGCAAAGAAGTATAATCTAAAAATAATTGCAGATGCTGCTCAATCTTTTGGTGCATCAAAAGAAGAAAAAAATGTTGGTACATTTGGAGATATTACAACAACATCTTTTTTCCCTGCAAAACCTTTAGGTTGTTATGGAGATGGTGGTGCCGTATTTACTGATTCTAGTGAATATAATGCTATTATAAGATCTTTAGCGGTACATGGTAAGGGTACTGATAAATATGACAATATACGAATTGGAATGAACTCTAGATTAGATACTATCCAAGCAGCTATCCTATTAGAAAAATTGAATATTTTTCCAGATGAAATTAAGTCAAGAAATCAAATTGCTAGCTTATATAGAAATAAACTAAATCATTTACCTCTTAAATTTCAGATTATTCCAGAAGGATATCGATCTGTATATGCACAATTTTCAGTTTTATTTAATAATGAAGAAACTCGCGATAGAGTTCAATTAGCTCTGAAAAATAACGGTATACCTTCTGTTATATATTATGTTATACCAGGACATCTACAAACTGGATATGAATATTTAAATTACAGTATAGGGGATTTTCCTGTATCAGAAGATTTGTCCAAAAGAATATTAAGCCTACCTATGCATCCATATCTAAATGATATTGACATAGAAAAAATCATTACAATTATAGAAAAGGAAATAAAATGAGAACAGATGAAAAAAAAGTATCAATTGGGATAATTGGAAAAGGATTTGTAGGAACAGCTGTTGCGCATGGATTCTCACAACAGACGGGTTATGGAGCTGAGATAAGAGTATATGATAATAATCCTGATAAAACTCAAAACACTCTTGAAGATACAGTAAATAATTCAGAATTTCTTTTTTTGTCAGTACCAACTCCAGCAGATAAAGACGGATTCAATGATTTGAGTATTGTAGAATCAGTTTTAGAAGATATTAATTCTGTTTCTACTAATACCGATAATATTATTCTCATTCGATCGACAGTTGTACCAGGCACAACAAGATTATTACAAGAGAAATTTCCTAAACTAAGACTAGTTTTTAATCCAGAATTTTTGACTGAACGTTCAGCTATATTTGATTTTATTAATCAGACTAGAGTGGTTCTAGGAGGAGATAAAACCTATACTCAGCGTGTGAAATATCTTTATAAACATCGTTTTGGAGATTATTTACCTGTTTTAGAGACTAACTTCGAAACTGCAGAAATGATTAAATATATGAATAACTTATTTTTTGCTACAAAAGTATCTTTCCTAAACGAAATGAAATTATTAAGCGATAAAGTTGGTGTTAATTGGAATGAAGCAGTAAATGGATTTGTTTTAGATGGAAGGGTAGGACATTCTCATTTGGCAGTCCCTGGACCAGACGGTAAATTGGGTTTTGGTGGTAGCTGCTTCCCAAAAGATATTCAAGCTCTAATAAAGTTTGGAGAAATGAATGGAGTAGATATGAAAGTCTTAAAAGGTGCGTGGGCAACTAATTTATCAGTAAGACCAGAAAAAGATTGGGAGAAATTAAAAGGCAGGGCTATTTCTAGTAATAAAGAATAAATTATTTAGAGTAATTAATTATTTATCTCACCAAATTTTGTTGGATATGTAGCAATTAATATAGTAGACATGAATAATCCTCCTGTAAAAAATGAAGTTATTAGCGATCCATTTATGAGAAAAAGTAATGGATATACTAACATAGATTTTATCATGATTTGATTTTTGTCCTTTGATAGCATATCTATAAAATGTAAAGCGCTTATAAGTGCCACTGCAATTATAAAAATGCCTATTACTCCTAGCTTGGAATACCCATCAGCAACTAAACCAGTATTTGCATATAATCCTTCACTAAAATAAGCTTCTCCTATTCGGTATGGTAAACCATCTAAATAGTATGATTGGTTTACTAAAGTGCTTATAATATTTGAGTCAAGGAAATATGTATAATTATATTCTTGAAAAAATTCATAATAATATCTTCCTACCAATGTCGGAACAAAAATTGCTCTATAAATAATTAATGATGGTATAATTATGAGGGTCGGAAAAATAAAAAAAAATATATTAATTAAAAGTAAACCAAGCGAATAAAATAATAAGTATGAATGTGCAGTATTATTTATAAACTTTTTTTCCACAAAAATTATACAAAGTAAAACAAGCATAATAATTGGTAAACTTTTCATTGCACTTGTAGAAAAAATAATCATTGTTACCACCAACAAAAAGATAATTGAAGCCCATTTTCTATTCAAAATTGAATATGCAAATAAAACAGGCAAAAAAACATGTGTTAAATGTGAAGATATATAATTAAAAATTCCTGAAGGCGCAGAAATAGACTTGTAAGCACTTCTTTGTAGATAAATTAAATCTTGATCAAATGATAATAAATTTACATCAAAATTTATCCCATAATATTGTACAAAAAATATTAATGACACAAAAAAAAGCGTATATAATAAAGGTTTAAATATTTTTGGTATTAGAAAAGTGGGAACATCATATTCAATTTTAGATAAAAAATTATTAACCAATGTAAGAAAAATAAAAAAAATTAAATTGAGGAAGAACCAATGATAGTTTAGTCCACCAAAAGCAAACATTGAGCTTGTTGGTATCAAAATCCCTATAAGAAGGATAAAGATTGCAAAATTAGATATTCTTTTTTTGTTAAAGTTTATTATAAAAGGCAGAATAAAAGCTAAAGATAGAAGAAATCTAAATTTATATAAGTTAATATCACCTTCAAAGCCTCTGTAGGAATATAAGGGTAACATTATAGAAAAATAAGAATAGTCAAGAAATAACCTGGCGACTATTAAATAAAAAACTAATCTAAAATCAATTAACAACTTTTTTAATCTTGATATTTTTTAATAAATAAATAGATATAAAAAATAAAATAAATAAAGAGAAAAATAATATTAGATTTATCAATTTTGGAAAAGATCTTCCTATAGGTATATGTGGCTCCTTTATAAGATAAATATTATTATTATTATCAGCGTTTAAATCAACTCTATTAAATTCTTGTCCAGTTCTTAAAGTTATATAAAGTTGTTTTATAACATTTGCCTCTGAAATCAAACGATTATATTTTGTTTCCAGTGACGGTGAATCGATGTTACGATTTTCAATCAAAAACTTTTCAATTACATTTTCTTTTTGAGTCAACTCTTCTTTCACAGAATTAATGCGATTGCTTAAAAATTCTAACTTTCCCTTTTTTGTAGATTGATCTAGACTATTTACCGATTGGATAGTATTTTGAAAAATAATGTTACAAATCTCGTAAGAGAGTTTTGGATGATTAGTAATAACTTTAAAATTAATAATCGGGCCTTCTAAATCTTTTGAAATAAATAAATGATTGTTACCTAATTTTTTTATTCCATTTTCAAAATCTAATTCATCATCAATGTCATAATCTGGGAATAAGAAATAAAATATTTCCTTTGATACGCCATCAATTGAAATTTTTTGTCTCAAAGTTCTTGATGATATATCAAGATTTGTAGCAATCTTTTTCAGAACAATAGGGTCGGTTAATTGAGTTGTTTGATTTCCTACGTCATATCCAAATTGGCTAGCTAGGTTTGCTACTTGACTTGCTTGTGAAGCGCCGCCGGGTAAGATAGAAGCCGATGAAACATATTGTCTATCAACAAATTTATACAAAGCAATACTGCCAATAATACAAAATAATAATAAATAAAAAATTTGATTTTTGTATCTAGGCCAAACATTAAGCGATTCTTCACTAAGGTGTAATTTATATCTCATTTTTTTGCAGTAATTTATTTTAATAAATCTATTGTTATTACAGATATTATTAATAATTTTTATCATGCACAATCAACCAAATAAAAAAATTTATATCCATGAAAGTTCTTATATTGACGAAAATGTAACCATTGGAGATAATACCAAAGTATGGCATTTTTCCCACATACAATCGAATACTGAAATTGGAATTAATTGTTCTATTGGCCAAAATGTTAATATTGGCAATAATGTAATCATTGGGAATGGGGTTAAAATACAAAATAATGTTTCTGTTTATGAAGGAGTTGAACTTGATGACTATGTTTTTTGCGGTCCATCTATGGTATTTACTAATATTTTATTGCCAAGATCTGAATTTCCGCAAAGAGGTGGAAAGTTTTATTTAAAAACTAAGGTTAAAAAATCGGCTTCTATTGGTGCAAATGCTACAATTGTCTGTGGAGTTACTATTGGTAAATACTCTTTAATCGGGTCGGGTTCAGTTGTGACAAAAGATGTTGATAATTTCGCTTTAGTATATGGTAATCCTGCTAAATTTGTATGTTGGGTTGATAAAAAGGGTAACAAACTAGATTTCGATGACAATATTAGTAAATGTGGAAATTATAAAATTGAAAAAAAAAAATTAATTGAAATAGATGATATTTGAAAACTATGAATCTTTATTAGAGCGCTTTCTAAATAAATCTTATAAGTTTATTTTCTTCCCTGAACTGCAAATCGAAGAAAATAGACAGATTATTCTTAGACACGATGTTGATTTAGATTTAGATCTTGCTTTTCAAATGGCTAAAATTGAAAATTCTCTTGGAATAAAATCAACATATTTTTTTTTGTTGAGAACTGATTCTTATAATTTAATTTCTGACACAAGCGCTGATATATTATATAAATTTAAGGAATTGGGGCATTCAGTTTCTTTGCATTTTGATATGCTATTGTATGAAAATATAAAAGATGGCCTTGAAAAAGAAAGAGAAATATTTGCTTATTATTTTGATACAGAAATAAATATTATTAGTATCCACAGACCTAATGATGAGTTTTTAAAAAATCCAGAAGGATACTTTAATGTTGAAAATACTTATGAAAAAATGTATTCAAAGGATATCCAATATTTTTCTGATTCAGAGGGATCTTTTAGATTTGGTTATCCCACTAATTCGAATGCATTTGAAAATAATAAAAATATTCAATTACTTATTCATCCTGTATGGTGGACTACTAATGGAAATAATGTCATAAATACCGTTAATAAAGTTATATATAAAAAATCTAAAAAATTAGAACTACACTTTAAGAAGAATATTAAAACTTTTAGATAAGATTGTCTTTATAACAATTATTGATTTTTTAGGCTCATTATGGCTAATCAATTTTAATATTATTATCATTATACCATTGATAATTTGATACCGCTTTATCGTCGACAAAAATATCAAATTGCGGTTTGCCCATTATTAGTTTTTGATATTTTAAGTCCCAAGAATCAATTTGTTTCTTTGTAAAATCATACCAGTCTTTGCCAGATTTATATCCTCTTGAAGTAAAAAAAATAATTGTGTGACCCTCTTCGAATAAAGCATTTATCTTTGCTATCATCTCTGGATATGGTTTTGCTTCCGAATAATCACAGTCAGTGGTACAAATAGTTCCATCTATATCAAAGCCATAAATCATAGCTTCATTGTTGTATCATTATTTTTTGCTATACCACCCCAATATCTGGTAAATGTAGTACCATAATGTAAATCCATAGGAATAGACCCTTTATTCAACTTAAGTAGTACGCTATTGAGTATAATATTAGCATTTGCCATTGTAGATATAACCATTGAGCCTTGCACTCTTGGATTGCATTCAATAAGAAACGGTATATCGTCTTTTATTATAAACTGGAAGCCAAAACAAAATTTTAATTCTAAAGCTTCTGCAAGTCTTAAGCTATACTCTTCAATTAATTTGTGTTTTTCAACCATTCCAAAAAAAGTAATTCCACTTTTAATAACACCGCGTGACCTGGGAATAATGAGAGATTTATCTTCTACTTTCATTACATCAACGGTATACTCTCTTCCATCTAAGTATTCCATAATCAACAACTTGTCAAAAAACTCTCCCAAAGTTAGTTTGATCATTTCAAAATTTATAAATAACGAACCTGGTTTTTCATTAAAAAACTTTTCTTTCAAATTAATTGATTCATCGATTATTCTAACTCCTCTAGAGCCATTTGAAAGTGGAGGTTTTATAACAACCCTTTTTTTAGGCCATCCAAAAGATTTCAATTTTTTTTCAAGATCTATAATATTTGAAACTTCATAAAATTTTACACATGGTATCCCAATTTTTTCCGCAACTTTAAGGAGTTCATATTTATTATTAGACTTTTCTATAGACTCTTTATTTGAAATTAAAATTTGGACATTATTGTTTTCAAATAAAGATTTATTATCTGATAAAATACCTAATTCTAAAGTATTTTGTGGAACAATAATATGTATAGATTTCTTTTTACATATGTCCAATAATGATTCTAAGTAATTTGTAGTATCTTTAAAAGAAGGGATTACAAAAAAATCGTCACAAAAATATTGTCCAACTGCTTCAGGATTAATATCAGTGCCAACGGTATGAATATCTATGTAATCATTCTTCTGTTTTAAAGAAAATATCGTACCCGATATACCAGGAGCACCGCAACCTGTTATTAAAATATTTATAGTTTCTTTAATTATTTTCTCCTAGTAATTTTTCTCTAATTTTTGTTGCAGAGATCTCTTTTATATTTTGAGGAGGAGTATGCTCAATAATATCATATCCAACTCCTCTACCATAATTAACAGATTCAATATCTGGAATAATAATAACCTTTACTCTACTTGCCTGTACTAGTTCTCTTAATTCTTCTTGAATATTTTCTTTTACTTCGTTAGGGGTAAATGGATTATTTTTATCAGTATCCATATCTCTGATACATATAAGAACATTTTTATTTTCATTCAACCTTTGGTCTATTAGCCAACGATGTCCTGGATGCCAGGGTTGCCATCTACCAATAAACATTGAGTATTTCATCGACACACTCCTCTATTGTTTTTTTTGTGGTATCTATATTTAAAAAATTTTCTGTTGGAGCTTCATAATCTTTTGCAAAAAATTTCTCTCTTCCCCGTTTTTCAGTTGTATGTAGATAGACTTCGCAAACAGGAGCAATAGACTTAAATTTTTCTCGTAAATTTTTATAGGGTGCAACTAAAGATACTATTACAATAAAATTTTTATTATGTAAAAAATGAGCAATCTTCTGAGCGGTAGCTATATTTTTTTCCCTACCTTCTTTTGAATAATCTTTATTTATGGTAATATCTCTTAAATCATCTCCATCAATTATCATAGTATTAGTGTTGATATCCTTAGATTTAATACATTTGTCCATAGCTTTTGCTAGAGTTGTTTTTCCACTACCAGGTTGGCCTGTTAACCATATAATTTTATTCATTTAATCGCTTTTTAAACTTTCCAAAATTTTAACAACATTAAGTGATAGTTCAAAGTTATCCAGATTACTGCTCTTTTCATATATAGATTTAATAAAAAACTTAAGTTGTGCATCTAAAGGATACCCATTTTCATATTCAATCGCCACAGAACCTTGATTATTTAATGTCATTAACTTATCTCGACTCACTGTTTTATCATAAAATAGAACTTCTTTTTTTTCACTTGAATCTTCATATGACAACATTCCTTTTTCACCTATTATAACAAAACGGTGTTCTTTAAATGGATGAAGCCAGCTAACATATATGTGTGCACCAATATTATTTGGAAAGACAAATGATGATATCGATGAATCCTCTATATTGCGCCCTAGTAGCTCAAAACCATCATAACTAATTTTTTCTGGAAAATTATTACAAAATAATAATAATAAAGAAATATCATGAGGCGCAAGACTCCATGTTGCATTTTCGTGACTCCTTACTTTACCAAAATTTAACCTATTACTATACATGTAAACCACATCTCCAATCTTATTATCCTCGATTAAATTTTTAATTTTTAAAAAAGCAGGATGAAATAATAAAAGATGTCCACCCATAATGAAGGAATTATTTTGAATAGCTAAGCTATATAGTTCTCGGGCATGCTCTGATGTTAAACATACAGGCTTCTCAACTAAAATATTTTTTGAATGAGAGAGTAATTTTTTTGCAATAGGGTAGTGAGTTTCTGCTGGAGTTGCAATTATATACCCATCAAAATCTTCAGCTAGTGAAGATTCAATAGAATTAAAAAGCTTACAATGAGAATTAATTTCAGAATAGGTGTTTAGGATAGATTTGTCATAGTCAACAATGCCATATAAGCAGTTCAGCTTGTTAAGAGTCTTTATATGATTTTTACCCCAACCGCCTGCACCTATAACACATATTTTCTGAGAATTTACCATCAATTATTATCCAATTTTTTTTTGATGTTATCTATAGTTGGTTTCATAAGCCTTATTTTCTAAAAAGTATTATTTAATTTATTTTTTAATTAATGAAGCTCAATTTAAGAGTAGTTCAGTATATAAGTTAATTAATTTTTTTCCCTCAGACTCCCAGCTATATTTCTTCGATGCAATGAATGCACATGAAGACAAGTCGCTGTGTAGTTCTTTATTAAAATAAAGAGATTTCACAGATTGAATTATTTCTTTATATGAATCTATATTTACTACGTAGCCACATTTTGATTGATTGACAATTTTTCTTGGATAGTAGTTATCAGAAACAATCACAGGTAAAGAGTGCTGCATATATTCAAATAGCTTTGTTGGAAAGCCATATTTATGATTACCGCCTTGATCATGGAGTATTAAACCAATTTTAGAGTTAGACATAATTTCAGTAATGTCTTGTTCACCTAGATATCCTCTATAATCTAGGTATTGATTACCATTTATTATTTCTAAAGCATCTTTTGTTGCATTTCCAGCTATTACAATAGGAGTTTCCATATCAAATGCTAGTCTTGACATCAGTTCAATACCACGAGATCTATCTAGATTTCCAATATAGCACATTTGATTTTTACGAACACAGTTAAGTGGTTTATCTTTTGAAAGTGGATAATTGTATACAATAGATGAATTAGAAAATTTTTTTTGCAAAAAATCAGTCACAACGATATTGTGAGATACTATTGAGGATATAATCTTTTCAAACTGATGGACGAGAAAACTAATTAGTTTACGAATTTTTTGAGGTATATATTCTTTTTGATAGATTTGTTCTTCAACATCCTCATGGATATCATAAATGGTTTTATATCCACGAACTTTCCAAAATAAAACACACAACAATAATTCTGGATCATGAAAGTGAATTATTTTATAATCTGTAAATAAAGTTTTTTTTAAACAGAAAATCCAACCAAAAATAATTCTTAAAAATCTATTTTTTGGTAGATTTATTGTTTCAAATTTAACCCCATTAATAGAGCCATTAAAAACAGGATTTAAGATAGTTACATCATATTTTGTTGATAAAGTGCAGCATTCTTTTTGAAAAATCCTTAGGTCATCATGTGGATGTACAGAAGTAATATGTAGAATTTTTTGTTTCAATCAAATCCTTTCATTTATTTTAAAATACATTTTTTATATTTTAAAAAATAAGAATAAATTATTGTAATACTTATGAAAAAAAATATAGTAATGATTAATCATTTTTCTGGAATTCCCGGAATTAATGAAAGTTCTTTAAGGCACTATTTACTTGCAAAAAATTTATCTTCTAAAGATTGTAATGTTACTATTTTATGCTCAGCTAAGAACTATCAAACACAAGAAAACATAAATATTATATATAATACCCCATCTACAATTCAGGGAGTAAACTATATTTTTATTAAAGAAAGATCTTTTAAAAAAATAAATCTTTTCACAAAATTTTTAAGGATGACATCATTTTCATACAATCTCTTAAAGTCATTTATTTTAAGGAGATTAAATATTGGCCACGTTGATGTAGTCTTATCTAGCTCTCCAGATCTATTTTCATCTTTGGTTGCATATTATTTTGCTTGGAATAAAAAAGCAAAATTTATATTAGAGATAAGAGACATCTGGCCGCTATCACAGATTGTTCACCATAAATTTTCAAAAAGGCATCCGTTAATTATTATTTTAAGAATGATTGAATTATTTTTACATAAAAAAGCTGATTATGTTACTTCCCAATTGAATAATTATCAAAAATACTTAGATAGCAATAATATTCCCGTTCAACATTTATATATTCCCCAAGTTTATAATGCATTCAAAAGAAAAGAAAAAACTATCATAGACATTCCTTATAAAAAATTTGAAAAAATTGGTATTTATGCTGGTACGATAGGATCTTTTTATCAGGTTGAAAATTTATTAAATCACTTTCCAGATAATTTAAGTGAAAAAATTGCCATCATAATTATAGGTGATGGTGATAAATGGAACTATATAAATGATTTAATTAAAGAAAATCAGCTATCTAATATTTTTCTAATTAAATCTGTAAGAAAAGAAATACTATTGAATTATTATGAAATATCAGATTTTGCAATATCCAGCCTCCCTCCTGAAACTGATTTATATAAATATGGGTTATGTCCATTAAAAAATATCGATTATATGTATAATAATTTACCTGTGCTTTTTATAGGTGATAAATCATATTTGAATGATAGTTCATCTCCAGGGTTAATTGAAGTTGAGTGGAATAATAGACATTCTTTTGAAAAGAGTTTAAATTTTATTAATAATTCATCTAAAAAAGAATTAAACATGCTTGGAATTGAAAATTATAAAATAGTAGAAAAATTAAATAATCCTAAATTACTTTATAAGCTATATGAAGATATTATATAATGAATAATCCTATATATCACTTTTGTAAATCTCCAATCGACTTTATTTTAGCTTTTTTTCTAGTATGCATGCTCTCACCAATCTTCATTTTTGTTGGACTACTTATTTTTTTTGATCTTGGTAGGCCAATTTTTTTTAAACAAAAAAGAGGGGGATTGAATGAAAATCCTTTCTATATCATTAAATTTAAAACAATGAAGAATAGCAATAATAAAAATATAAATATTAAAGATGATAAGCGTAGAACTTCAAATCTTGGAAGAATACTAAGGAAGTATAGTATTGATGAGATACCCTCTTTAATTAATATTTTAAAAGGAGAAATGAGTTTAGTTGGACCTAGACCATTGTTATTTGAATATCATAAGCTTTATAATGTGCATCAAAAAAAGCGCTTTTTAGTCAAGCCCGGAATTACAGGTTGGGCTCAAATTAGTGGAAGAAATTCAATATCTTGGGAACAAAAATTTAACCTTGATATTTGGTATATAGAAAACAAGAGTTTTTATTTAGACATCAAAATACTAGTTAAAACTATAGCAAAAATTTTTTATAATAACGATATAGATTCTTCGAAAAGTATTACAATGAGTAAGTTTAAAGGTAGCAAGGAATAATGAAAGTAATTCATCCAGAGATAAATAGATTTAAAAATTGGGAAATTCCCAAAATGGAACATGGTAAGCCTACAGAATATGGTTGGATTGTTCATCATCCACAGAATCTATCCCTAGGAAAATATTCAGACATTGGAGCATTCACATACTTAAATGCTTTATATGAAATTGAGATTGCAGAATATGCCCAGTTTGGATCACATTGCTCTATATATTCTTATTCTTCTATTGATGAAAAAAAAGGAAAAGTATGCATTGGATACAACGCTAGAATAGGATCTCATACTACTATAATGCCAGGAATTTCCATTGGAGAAAATTCTATAATTGGTGCAAATAGTTTTGTGACAAAAGATGTGCCAAAGAATTCATTTTACGCTGGAGTACCTGCAAAACTTATAAGGAGTTTGATTGATGAATAGTTGGCCATATTTTGATAATGAAGATATAAAAAAAGTAAAAGAAATTTTATTATCTGGCAAAATAAACTACTGGACAGGTCAGGAGGGAAGAGAATTTGAAAAAGAATTTTCATCCTACGTTGGAGTTGAGCATTCCGTAGCAGTAGATAATGGAACGAATGCTTTAATTTTAGCTGCTCATGCTCTAGGTATTTCAAAAGGCGATGAAGTAATTATGAGCCCTAGAACGTTTGTAGCTTCAGCATTTAGCATAATGCATTTAGGTGCAAAACCTATTTTCATTGATATTGATAGAAACTCTCAAAATATGGATGTCTCATTAATTGAACAAGCAATTACCCCAAATACAAAAGCAATTATGGCTATTCATATAGCTGGATGGCCCTGTGAAATGGATATAATCCAAGAAATTTGTAAGAAACATAATCTTTACCTTATTGAAGATTGTGCTCAAGCACATGGCGCTCAATATAAAAATCAGTCAGTAGGTTCTTTCGGTGATATCAATGCATGGTCTTTTTGCCAGGATAAAATCATGTCTACAGCTGGCGAGGGTGGTATGGTAACAACAAATAACAAGCAGTTGTGGGAAAAGGTGTGGTCTTTTAAGGATCATGGTAAAAACTACGATACCGTGTATAATAAAGAGCACCCTCCTGGGTTTAGATGGCTCCACGAAGATCATGGTACAAATGCTAGATTAACTGAAATACAATCTGCTATTGGAAGACTTCAGCTAAGGAAGTTAGATAGTTGGATTGATAAAAGAACAAGACTAGCAAATATATTTAATAATGGGTTTAAAGATGTTGATGGGTTAAGAATTGCTCTTTACCCAGATCATATTAAACATGCTCATTATAAGTATTATGTTTTTGTAGAAAATGAAAAGCTAAAAGATGGTAAGAATAGAGACTTCGTTATGAATACACTAAATGCAATGGGCACTCCATGTTATAGTGGTAGTTGTAGTGAGATTTATAAAGAAAAAGCTTTTGATAAATTATTTCCAAAAGGACATACGACTTTAACTGTGGCAAAAGAACTTGCAGATACATCTCTTATGTTCCTTGTACATCCAACCATAGATGAAGAAGATATTTATACTATTGTTGATCAAACTAAGAGAATTATGAAGGATATTTTAAAATAAATAATTTTTTTTATAGATAGAAAAATGTATAATACCTAATAGAATAACTATGAACAAACAAACAAAGCCATTAATAAAATTTTTCATTGATTTGTCTGCTGCATTTTTCTCTATTTTTTTATCATATTCATTTCTTTATAGTTTTGATTTTGTATCTATCAATGCCACTGATATAGCTACTCAATTTACACTTTTTTCATTTTCATATCTTATCTCTTCATTAATAACAAAAAATTATGCATCTGTATGGGCATACGCTAGTTTGAGTGAAATATTTGTATTAGCCTCAAATATCACTTTATCGTTTATTTTTACCATAATCATAGGATTAATTTCTGGACTAGGGACAAATGTGAAAGCAGTAGTATTATTTTTTATTTTATTTAGTTTTTTATCAGCTTCCTTACGTTTACTGAGACGATTTATTTCTGAGAGAAATAATTTATCAATAGGTGAAAAAAAAGCTATCATTATAGGTATTAATCAAGCAACAAATAATTTTTTAAAAAATCCAGGAAGTAGATCCCAGTATAATATTATTGGTATTATTGACGACTCCTATGAGGTAGGAAAAAAAATTGCTAATCATAAAGTGGTAGGTAACACTCTAGACTTAGAGATGTTTATAAAAGAAAAAGATGTAGAAGTAATTATCTATACTGGGATATATGATAAAGAACCAATTTTAAAAAAGAATCTTATAAGGAGAGTTGTAAATTTAAGTGCTACATTTCTTACCCTAGAGCATTCTCTTAAAAAAGATATTCCTTTAACTATTTCTAGTATGGATGAAGTGACAGAAATTGAGAACACATTATTGCCAAAAGTTTCGAAGGAAAAATCAAAAAATATTTTAGTCACTGGTGGCGCTGGATATATTGGAGTCCATTTAGTCAAAATTTTACTTGATGATGGATATAATGTAACTATTCTAGATAATTTCACATTTGGTAAGGAGTCAATTTCACATATTAAAGATCATCCTCATTTAACGATTGTAGAAGGAGATATTACTAATATAAAAGATTTAGTTAAGTCTGTTAAGAATAATCGTTTTGTAGTGGCTCTAGCAGCTATTGTTGGAGATCCTGCTAGTAGTATAGATGCAGAAGAAACACTAAATCTGAACTATGAGAGTACTAAGATTTTAACTCAAATTTGTAATTTTTATGAAGTTGAAAAACTTGTTTTTGCCTCTAGTTGTAGCGTATATGGTTCGAATGATTCAATCATATTGAATGAAGAATCTTATCTTAATCCAGTATCTCTGTATGCTAGAACTCGTATTTATTCAGAGAATTATATATTAGATAATTGCCAGTCTGTAAGTCCTACTATCATGAGACTTTCTACAGTATTTGGGTTTTCGCCTAGAATGAGATATGATCTTGTAGTGAACACATTATTAGTCAGGGCTTTAAGAGATAATAAGTTTAGTGTTTTTGGCGGCGATCAATGGAGACCATTCGTTCATTGTTATGATGTAGCTAGAGCGTTTAAAATGGCAATAGAGTCTGATAAAAGCATTACGCATAACCAAGTATTTAATGTCGGTTCAGATGATATGAATTTTACTATAGACCAAATAGGAAAAAAAGTTGCTCAAAAAATGCCAGATGCTAGTTTCAGTACAGTAGAAGAGGATGTAGATAAAAGAAATTATAGAGTATCTTTTTCAAAAATATCAAATATCTTAGGTTTTAAAAATAAATTTGATATTGAAATGGGGTTAGATGAGATGGTACAAAACATTGGTACAGATCCTAAACTACTAGAGTATGAGGATAAAATTTATTCTAATTTTACTCACCTTAAAGATTCATACGATAAACAATAGAACTTATATATTTTCCTATGCTTAGCGATGCAGTTAATCCTGGAGAGTCAATCCCAATAAGATTTATTAAATTTTTATACCCATTGCTAGATTCTTCCGCAATATAAAAATCAGAATAATGATTTGATGAATAAAATAATTTTGGCCTAATACCCGAGTAGTCTGCATTCAAATCTTCAATTTTTAAACCTTTTATATACTCTTTAGCGCTAATAAAAAATTTATTTGCTCCACTTTCTTCAACAGAATAATCAAAGTCTTTCTCTTCAATATATTCATAATCTGGACCAAGTTTAGATCTACTGGTTGCATCAAAGCTTATGTGTATACCTAATGAATCGTCATCTTGAGGTAAAGAATAAATTAATTTATTAAATTTTCCAGTCCATTTTGTCGATAAAGAGAAGTAGGACCCTTTGTAAAATTTCATTTTGGGTATCTTCAGGGAATCTTTCATAATGTTATATGCTATATTATAACTTCCAAGTCCAGCAGAGTTAATTAAAACCTTTGTTTGAATATTTTCAACTTCTCCATTTTTTCTTTCTATATCTAATGTATAGCTATCAGGATTTTTTATAATTTTTTTAGGCTTACTATCGAATATATATGTATGATTTTTGCTAGATATCCTGAATAAATGATTCATAAAATCATGAGAATCTACCACTCCAGAATTTTTGATTAATACAGATTTATCAGAAAATATGTTAGGTTCTATTTTTTCTGTTTGTTTTGAATCAAGAAGTTCAAAATCAATGTTTTTTTCTGTCAAGGATTTAATGAATAGTTGGAGTTTATTTTCTTCTTCTTTTTTTGATACAATAATTTTTTCACATTGATTAAACCATATTTTATTTTCTTTACAGAAATTATATAACAGTTTATTGCCTTCAATGCAGAATTTATATTTTAGACTATCGATGTGATTGAAGATTCCTGAATGAATGACTTCACTATTTCTGCTTGATGTTTCTGTTCCAAAAGCATCATTTTTTTCAACAACTAAAACTGAGTAGTTAGTTTCTTCGGATAAATATTTGGCAATTGCCAAACCCACTACACCTGCACCAATTATTGTAATATCAAATTCAGGATTTTGATGTGACAAACTAATACCTATAGCTATCTTTTTTGAATGGACCATCAATGTCCACTCCAATATACTCTGCCTGCTCTTCTGAAAGTAATGTGAGTTCTGCGTCTAAATGATCAAGATGAAGTCTTGCAACCTCTTCATCTAGTTCTCTTGGAAGATGGTAAAGATCTACTGCAGGTTTATTTTTAGCAAGAAATATTTGAGCTAGTACTTGATTTGCAAACGATGTAGACATTACAAAGCTGGCGTGTCCTGTAGCGCAACCTAAGTTGACGAGTCTTCCTTCTGCAAGTAGGTATATCTGTTTTTTATTAGGAAAAGTATAACAGTCATATTGTGGTTTTATTTGTTCTCTCACTGCATCAGAATTATTTAGTGCTTCAACTTCAATTTCATTATCAAAATGTCCAATATTACAAACAATAGCCTGATCTCTCATTTCTCTCATATGTTGTAGAGTAATTATATCTTTATTACCAGTTGTGGTGACAAAAAGATGCCCCTTATTTAATACATTTTCAAGTTTTTTAACTTGAAATCCTTCCATAGCTGCTTGTAGAGCACATATCGGATCAATTTCAGTTACAATTACATTACAGCCGTAAGACATCATTGATTGTGCGCATCCTTTTCCAACGTCACCATATCCACATATTACTACTGTTTTTCCAGCAAGCATTACTTCGGTAGAACGCTTAATTCCATCAGCTAGAGATTCTCTGCAACCATATAAATTATCAAACTTGGACTTTGTAGCAGAGTCATTAACATTGAACGCTGAAAATAATAATTCGCTATCTTCCTGCATTTGTACTAATCGTGCTACTCCAGTTGTTGTTTCTTCTGATACACCAATGATTTCAGGAACAATGTAATGCCAATAGTTTGGATTAGATTTATGAATTTTCCTTAATAGATGTTCAACTACTAACTCTTCAGTATTTGTAGTGGTAATTTGAGGGATGCTTCCATTAGTATTATAGAATTCTTCTAATGCATATCCTTTATGAATTAAAAGTGTTGCATCTCCACCATCATCTACAATCAAGTTTGGTCCTAGGTTATCACCGAATGATAGAGCATCAAAAGTACAATCCCAATATTCTTCTAATGTCTCTCCCTTCCATGCAAAGACAGGAGTATTATTTTTAGCTATTGCCGCTGCCGCTTCATCTTGAGTAGAAAAAATATTACAACTCGCCCATCTTACATCAGCTCCTAAATCTTTAAGTGTTTCAATAAGTATAGCAGTCTCAGTGGTCATATGTAGAGAACCAGTAAGTCTAAATCCCTTAAGAGGCTTTTCTGAGCCGTATTTTTCTCTTAGGGTCATTAATCCTGGCATTTCTTTCTCTGATATAGAGATTTTCTTTCTCCCTAGTTCTGCTAAGTTTATATCTTTTATTTTATAATCATTGTTCATAATGAGCCTAATTTATCTTTCAAATCTATTTTTTCCCAGGGAAGATTTTTTTTGCCAAGATGTCCATAGTTTGTTGTATCTGTAAGATTAATATTAAATAAATCAAATTTATTAATAATACCAAGCGGAGTAAGGTCAATATTTTCTTGAACCCATTTTGTAATATCAGATCTTACTTTGCCATCGCAATAAATATAGATTGATGTTGGTTCTTTAATTCCGATTGCATAACTGAGTTGTACAGTCGCATTGGATGCTATCTTGCTTGCAACGATATTTTTCGCTATATATCGCGCCATGTATGTAGCGCTTCTGTCCACTTTAGTACAATCTTTTCCACTGAATGCGCCTCCACCATGTGGGGCATAACCTCCATAGGTATCTACAATAATTTTTCTACCTGTTAACCCTGTATCGCCATCAGGGCCACCCACTACGAATCTTCCAGTAGGATTAATCATAAATTCTGTATTTGAATCAATATGATTATGAATAATAGGAGCAATAATATCTTTCACGCCATCACGAACATCATCAATTAACATATCTTTAGCATGTTGGGTGCTACAAACAACATTAGATATACTAATTGGCTTATTAATATCAGAATATGTAAATGTAATTTGTGCTTTTCCATCAGGTCCCAACCATGAAGCACCTTTATGTCTTGCATCTGCTAAGGCTTTAGTGATTTGATGACTGTAATGAATTGGGCTTGGCATCATACTTTCTGTTTCATCGCATGCATAGCCAAACATCAATCCTTGATCACCCGCACCAAAATTGTCAGTTCCAAGTGCAATATCGGGACTTTGACCATGGAGCTCATTATAAAATTTTAAATTTTTCCAGCTAAAACCTTCTTGATCGTAACCAATAGATCTTACAGTATCTCTTGTAATTTTTTCTAGCATGACCTTATCAATTTCTTTACTGCTTTTATATTCGCCAGCAATTGTTACCATGTTGGTAGTTACTAATGTTTCTATAGCTGCGCGATGAGCTGTATTATTATCAATAATGTAGTCAGCAATAGCATCAGATATTAAGTCTGAGACTTTATCTGGATGGCCTTCAGTAACAGATTCTGAAGTAAATGTGTATGTATTCATTTATTTATCTTTCACCCATTTATGAAGTGTATAGTCAACTGTAATTTCATCACCAAAATTTACTATTGATAATGTTCTTATTTTAATAAAATCATTTTCATATACTGCTTCACAGTTAGGTGTTGTGCTATGATTAAAGAATCCGCCAAGAGAGGTTCTTATGTATCCATGCAAAAATCTATCATCTTTAACATGGCTAATCCCCAGTTCCACGCCTTCTTTAATTTCTTCAGTGGCAAATAACCCTAAACCATGAATATCTGATTTTTTAATCGTTAAGTAGTCAGGTATTGGCTTAAACTGTTTTAATTTTTTAAAGTCATTCATTGTGGTCAAAGTATTATATTTTTAACTCATAATAAATGTTTTTATTTTAGACGAATTAGAATATATTCCCATCAGAAATGAATAAAAAGTATTACATAAAGAGTATCACATAATCATGGCCGTGATTGATCAAATAATTTTATTACAAGATGTTGATAATAAATTATTTGAAATCAATAAACTATTAGGCGATCTTCCAAATCAAGTTCAAGAATTAACAGATCAACAAGAAGCTACTACTAGTTCTTTGTGGGACAAGGAAGAGCTATT
>Ga0209308_10001370_pt1 | contig 22720 bp, 23 predicted proteins | sample COGITO_mtgs_1204_3_FD_184806 | JGI IMG/M metagenome (GOLD analysis project Ga0209308, IMG submission 184806) | Pelagic marine microbial communities from North Sea - COGITO_mtgs_120405 (SPAdes) (version 2) | ecosystem: Environmental > Aquatic > Marine > Epipelagic ...
TTCTCTTATTACTTTTTTCACCCCCTGTTTCGAACATTTGGCGATTGGCCGTACCAGAACACTCCCCTGCCTATTGCTTTATCTTCTCTACTTGACCATCATTTCCCGTTTGCCTTTCGGAACCTCCCCTCTCCATGAAAAACATCTCCATACGCGGCGCGAAAACCCACAATCTGAAGTCTGTGGACCTCGACCTCCCCCGCGACAAGCTCATTGTCGTGACGGGCCTATCGGGTTCTGGGAAATCCTCCCTTGCCTTTGACACGCTCTACGCCGAGGGGCAACGACGCTATGTGGAGTCGCTTTCTGCCTATGCCCGCCAGTTTCTATCGATGATGGAAAAACCGGATGTGGAGCATATCGAAGGGTTGTCCCCCGCTATCTCCATTGAGCAGAAGTCCACATCCCATAACCCGCGCTCTACTGTGGGCACCATCACTGAAATTCACGATTACCTGCGGCTGCTCTATGCCCGGGTTGGCGAACCCCGTTGCCCCGATCACGATGCACCATTGAAAGCTCAGACCATTGGCCAAATGGTTGACCAAGTGCTGGGCATGCCAGAAGACGCCCGATTAATGCTTCTCGCTCCAGTAATTCGTGGCCGTAAAGGCGAGCATGCTCATATTTTTCAGAGCCTTAGAGCACAGGGGTTTATCCGGGTGCGAGTCGATGGCCTGGTGGTGGATCTCGACGATGTCCCTGAGTTAGAGAAGAACAAGAAGCATGATATTGAGGTGGTGGTTGATCGCTTTAAGGTTAAAGCTGATCTACAACTAAGACTGTCTGAATCGTTCGAAACAGCACTCAACCTCTCTGAAGGGCTGGTCGTGGTTACCCCGATGGACGGAGGGTCACCGGACACGATCTTCTCAGCCCGCTTTGCCTGCCCTATTTGCAATTACAGCATTGATGAACTTGAACCCCGGATGTTTTCCTTCAATAACCCGGCCGGAGCATGCTCTGGTTGTGATGGGCTAGGTGTTAAACAATTCTTTGATATCGATCGAGTGGTCCGGTACCCGGAGTGCTCTATTTCCGAAGGGGCTATTCGAAGCTGGGATCGAAAAAATCTATTTTACTTCAACATGTTGACATCCCTTGCTGGACATTATGGCTTTAATATAGACGCTCCCTTCCAGGATCTTACCCAGCAACACCAACAAGTCATCCTATTTGGCAGTGGTAAAGACGTTATTGACTTTAACTATGTGAATGACAGGGGCACCGTATTCAAACGCTCTCATCAGTTCGAGGGCATCATTCCCAACATGGAGCGGCGCTACCGCGAGACTGAATCCCAAACGGTTCGGGAAGATCTCACCAAATACATGAACACCCAACACTGCCCCGAGTGCAATGGTGCCCGGTTACGAAAGTCTGCAAGGCACGTGTTTATCGATGAGAAAACGCTCCCCGAAATCGGCAGTATTCCCGTGGGAGAACTGACGGAGTACTACGACAACCTGCACTTGGATGGCAGCCGTGGAGAAATCGCTGAAAAAGTCCTTAAGGAAATCAGGGATCGCCTCCGCTTTCTGGTGGATGTAGGTCTAAATTATCTAAACCTAAGCCGCAGCGCTGAAACCCTCTCGGGCGGCGAAGCACAACGCATTCGCCTTGCCAGCCAAATTGGCGCCGGACTGGTTGGGGTAATGTATATCCTCGATGAACCGTCGATTGGCTTGCACCAGCGAGATAATGCACGGTTACTTGCCACTCTTACCCGCCTTCGCGACTTGGGCAACACCGTTATTATCGTCGAGCATGACGAGGAGGCTATTCGAGAGGCCGACTATATTGTGGATATTGGCCCCGGTGCGGGTGTTCATGGTGGAGAGATTGTCGCTCAAGGCTCCTATGAGGACATTATTAATGCACCTCGCTCGCTCACCGGGGATTACCTTTCAGGGCGAAAGGCTATTGCCATCCCAGAAAAACGCACTAAAGCCACCGGCAAGCAGCTGAAACTCAGTGGCGCCAACGGCAATAATCTACAACAGGTGGATTTGGAACTCCCTATAGGATTACTCACCTGTGTTACCGGCGTGTCTGGCTCAGGAAAATCGACACTGATCAATGAGACCCTCTACCCTATTGCCGCAACCGAATTAAACAAAGCAACGACACTTAAACCTGCCGCTTATCAGTCCATCGACGGCATGGAACTGCTCGATAAGTGTGTGGATATTGATCAGAGTCCCATTGGCCGCACCCCGAGATCTAATCCCGCTACGTATACCGGTATCTTTACCCCTATTCGGGAAATGTTTGCTGGCACTCAAGAATCACGCTCTCGTGGATACAAACCGGGGCGTTTTAGTTTTAACGTCAAGGGCGGGCGATGCGAAGCTTGCCAAGGCGATGGTGTCACCAAGGTAGAAATGCACTTTCTGCCCGATATCTACGTGCCCTGCGATGTCTGCAAGAGCAAACGCTATAACCGAGAAACCCTAGAGATTCGCTATAAGGGTAAAAACATTCATGAAGTTCTGGCAATGACCGTTGAGGATGCGCGTGAATTTTTTGATGCGGTGCCGGCTATCTCAAGAAAACTGCAAACTCTGATGGATGTAGGACTTTCTTACATTAAGCTGGGGCAATCAGCGACCACACTTTCTGGTGGCGAAGCACAACGGGTCAAACTCTCGAAAGAGCTATCCAAACGGGACACAGGAAATACTCTCTATATCCTCGACGAACCCACTACGGGTTTGCACTTCCACGATATCCAGCAATTACTGATCGTGTTGCACCGCCTGCGTGATCACGGTAATACCGTGGTGGTCATTGAGCACAACCTCGATGTCATCAAAACGGCCGATTGGGTAGTGGATCTCGGTCCAGAGGGAGGCTCAGGTGGTGGGCAGATCATTGCCACCGGCACCCCGGAAGAGATTGCCGAGGTTAAACACTCCCATACCGGGCATTTTTTAAAAAAACTGCTGGGGTGAAGTCCAAGTACATCTATACAGAAAGCACGCCATACAGGGAGGGAAAGGATTCACTCCCCCAAATGCATACCGGCCAGCGCTATCTAGCTCCTTGTCAGACAACCACACCCACCCCTACGAAATGATAAAACGACGCATCTCAACAGCCGCCATAAAAACACCCTCTCCCCACCGATCACAGTCTGTAAAAACAGGCCCTATTGTCATTTAAATAAATTCTGATAATATACTGTATATAATTACATACTGGAGAAATAACCATGTCTTTTTCAAAAATCCTTTACCGTCTACGTTCACGTGTTCGTTTCGCCCGATACAACACCCGCTACAACAATAAAAGTATGAACCCGTTACAAGATGCCCCACACCCCGTCACACTTGGACCGGAGAACATCAGTCGGTTTTTTGCCTTTGTTGCCAATTCAGAGCGCCCAAGAATTCAATGAAAAAAAATAGTTAGCCCAACGCTATCCGATATACATTACGAGAAAGGGATTTCAGTACTGTCACCGGCATCACCAGCCATCTTATGGCCTCTACAGTGTCACCCATTTTAAATACCACCAGCATTCAACTCCCTGCCTAATCAGAGCAAATTACTAACCTGTTTTAATACCATCCGCCTCGATATTCTTCTCTCCAACAATATCTGTCTCCCACATCTACTGTTAACATATGAAAGACATTGGAAATTACCCATGAATTTGTATTTAGTTGGCGGCGCTGTGCGCGACAAATTACTCGGCTACCCGTTCACTGAAAAGGACTGGGTAGTGGTCGGTGCCACACCGGAAGAGATGATAGAACAAGGGTTTAGACAAGTGGGGAGCGATTTTCCCGTCTTTCTGCACCCCAAAACAAAAGAAGAACACGCCCTCGCCCGCACAGAACGGAAATCTGGCCCCGGCTACAAAGGATTTCAGTGTTTCTCTGACACCAGCGTCACACTGGAAGAAGACTTATCCCGCCGCGATCTCACTATCAATGCCATCGCGGAGGATAACGAAGGCAACCTCATCGATCCCTACGGGGGCCAACGGGATATTGCCAATAAAATACTCCGCCATGTATCTGATGCCTTTGTGGAAGACCCCTTGCGTGTACTCCGCGTAGCGCGATTTGCCGCCCGCTATCAGCACCTCGGTTTTACTATTGCCCCTGAAACATTGGCATTGATGACAGCTATTACTTCCAGTGGAGAACTGCAACACCTCACCCCCGAACGTGTTTGGGTGGAAACAAATAAGGGCCTAGGAGAACGCTCGCCTCGAACTTACATCGAAGTGTTACGACAATGTGGCGCACTTAAGGTGCTGCTTCCAGAAGTAGACCAGTTGTTTGGTGTGGCTCAGCGCGCCGATTATCACCCCGAAATAGACACCGGCATCCATGTTCTGATGGCGCTAGACCAAACAGCAGCATTGGATGATGACTCGGCTGCCCGCTTTGCCGTGCTGGTTCATGATTTGGGTAAGGGTATTACCCCCAAGGACGTGCTGCCAAAACACTCTGGCCATGAAGAAAGAGGGGTGGAGTTAGTTAATGCACTTTGTGATCGATTAAAAGCGCCAAACCGTCATCGTGAATTGGCCGTAGCCGTGACACGCTATCACTTGTTATGCCACAAAGCCCCCCAGCTAGGCCCCGTCACCATATTAAAATTACTGAAAGGTATTGGCGCCATGCGACAGCCTGAAAAACTGGCTCAATTTATCCGCTGTTGCGAAGCCGATGCCCGGGGACGGCTGGGATTTGAAAATACATCTTATGACTCAGGCGTGTGGCTACAACAGGCGTTTTTGGCTATCCAATCTATCGACAACCGTGAGTTTATCCAACAAGGTCTCACCGGGGGAAAACTAGGTGATGCTATTGATAGACGACGCCAGGACGTCATTGCCGGACTTAAAGAAAAAAAACTGATAGAAAAAAAGCTTGGAGAAAAACAGCCTAGAGAAGATCAACCATGAGCGCGCCCGTTGTGCTCATCACCGGTGCTGCCCGCCGCATAGGTGCTGAAATGGCCCAGACCTTTCACCGCAAAGGGTTTGACGTGGCCCTACACTACAACCGGTCAGCACAGGAAGCTGATGCGCTAGCTCAAACACTCAATACCGCCAGAGAAAATTCATCGGCCACTTTTCAGGCAGAATTAACCGATGTGTCCGCCGTTAAAGCAATGGCTAAAGCCGTTTTGCAGTGGCGAAACAAACTGAATGTATTGATCAACAATGCCTCCAGCTTTTACCCCACCGAGCTGGCGAGTGCTAACGAAGAACAATGGGATGACTTGATTGGCAGCAACCTGAAAGGGCCTTATTTCCTCTGCCAGTCTGTTGCCCAACAACTGAGTGAAAGCCAAGGCAGCATTATCAACATTGCCGATATTTACGCCAAAAGCCCATTGAAAGACTACAGTATTTACTGCATTGCCAAGGCCGGGAATGTCATGTTGACCAAGTCATTGGCCAAAGAATTGGCCCCCGAGGTAAGAGTCAATGGTATCGCCCCCGGCGTTATTTTATGGCCAAACACAGATGATCAAATGAGTGAGACAACCAAACATAACGTCATCGATAGCGTTCCTCTCGGGCGAACGGGTAGCCCAGCTGATATTGCTCAATTAGCGCTTTTTCTTGCCACCCAGGATAGCTATACCACCGGCCAGATCATCACCGTCGATGGCGGCAGTTCACTCACCCGTTAATCATAAAATTTACTGCCACTCTTTCCTATTGTGCAGTTCAACCAAGCCTCAGCCCCCTCCTATTGATCTTGATCAACGCTTCAACTCAATTACGACTCAGCCTCACTTGAAAAAGTACAAATTAGGCCTATGCTTAAAGGTGTGATGGCTAACAATTCGTTTCTGTTGTTTGTTTTTTGACTGTCATCACCCGCCCTATGGAGGCGTGTGATAACGTTAATACCAAGAGGTAGTTTTTTTGATATTGACCGCTTTACTGACGATTTTTGGACACTTGTTAGCCGAGAAAATAGCCCGGCCTCAAAAAAATGTGAAAGCGTCCTTTGAGGATGGGATATTAAAACTATCTGCACCCAAAGTTACCGACGCCGCGCCACAGCAACGGCGAATTGATATCCAATAATGCACTCACTGTTCGCGGGGTTTCATTAAAGCCCTGCCACCCTTTTTAGAGAATGCTATGAACTCAGAACTGAGCACTATCAAAAAAAGTCTAGAAGAACGCCGGAAAGTACTGATGCAACGTATTTCGCGGGTAAAAGTAGGGATGACGGCAGAACACTCTGCAGATTGGTCTGAACAGGCACAGGAACGGCAAAACGATGAGGTGCTTGAGGCTATTGGTAACGAATCGCGCAATGAGCTGGCTCAGATTAACCAAGCCCTTGAACGCATAGAATCGGGTGACTACACCCGTTGTAGCCACTGCGGTGAAGACATCCCCTTGAAACGACTTGAAGCGGTATCGTACACCCACTTCTGTATCAATTGCGCTGAATAATCGTCCTATGAATGACTGCCTCCTGAATATTCTCGCTGTAGCTACAGCGAGAGCTACGGGGAGTAGTTAAAGGGCGTAGTTAAAAGGGGTAAGTATAAGTAGTGACAAGGGGAAACTATCCGAAACATCGCTATCGTTTGCGTAGGCAGGCAGAGGTGACCTCGGACAGATTACGACAGCCCATCAGCTTCATATCCAACTCAATCTCTGTTCGCAGCAGGCTTAGCGCTCTGGCCACACCTGGCTGACCACCTGCGGCCAGACCATAGAGGTAGGGTCGGCCAATCATGCAGGCATTCGCACCCAAGGCTATTGCCTTCAATAAGTGGGTACCCCGACGAATTCCTCCGTCGAGAATAATCTCAACCTGCCCACCTACGGCATCGACAATATCCGACAACACATCAAAGGGGGCCGGTGAGCTATCGAGCTGACGACCACCATGGTTGGATATCACAATGGCAGAGGCGCCAATCTCAACGGCTTTTTTTGCATCGTCCACGGACATAATGCCTTTAAGCACAAATGGCCCACCCCATTCGGACATCATCCATTCCGCATCTTTCCACGTCACGCTCGGATCAAACTGGTTGGCCACATACTGCAACAGGTTAGAGACTTCGCCGGTACCCTCGGTAATTTTATGTTCCACATTTGCCAGCACGATAGGTCCATTCGTGAGATAACGATAAACCCAGGCCGGGTGAACCAAGACATCCAGAATACTGTTAAGGGTTAACTTCGGCGGAAGAGTCATGCCAGTTCGCAAATCTCGTTCGCGATTCCCGTGTGCTGGCAAATCCACAGTAAGACACAGGGCATCAAAATTAGACGCCTTGGCTCGCTGTACAAATTCACGGCTTAATTCTCGGTCTTTGTGAACATAGACCTGAAACATCTTGGGTCCATCGGTTTCGGCCCCAATATCTTCAATACTGGTCGTGGACAAGGTAGACAGCGAATAGAACGTGCCACTCTTTGCCGCTTCCCTGGCTACGGCCTTTTCACCCTGATAGTGAAACATCCGGGTCATCCCGGTGGGAGCACAGATGACGGGCCAATCGATTTTTTTCCCCAACACGGTGGTAGACAGATCGATTTGAGACACATCAACCAGTGCCCGCTGTAGGAGATTGTACTGATCAAATGTGGCTGTATTCCGCCTTAACGTCTGCTCATCATCGGAACCGCCATCGATATAGGCAAACAATGATTCCGGCAGACTACCCTTCGCCACCTTTCGAAGATCATCAATATTAAAGCAGCGCGACAACCGTCTCGATTCGGACACTCAAAGGCCTCTCAGATTACAATCAGGCAATAGGGAAAGCTCGGTGCCTTTCCAGGTAAAACCTATGGGCCACAGAGATTGGCTGGCTTGATCATAAGACCGCCACAGTTCGGCATAGCTAACCCCCATAACCGGGTGTTTTTCTTTGGGAGCCAATTCAGCCAACGGCCAGAGTACAAAGGCATTTTCCAGGATTTCCTGACGGGGCAGCAACACCCCCTCCACGCTACCCGTCACATTGTCGTAGGTCAGAATATCGATATCCAAGGTACGCGCACTAAAACGTGGGGTATCCCGACGACGACCATGTTGGTCCTCAAGGGCTTTAAGGTAAGTAGATAATGTGCCAATACTCAGATCAGTATCAATACCCACCACCAAATTATAAAAATTGTCTCCATCAAACCCCACGGAAACACTCTCATAGACCGATGAAATCAGTAGCTCACCAAACTGGTCAGCAAGTGCATCTAAAGCAGCCCTGATATAACGCTGGTGTTCAATATTACTGCCCAGGCTAAGAAAAACACGCGCCATCAGGTGCGCTCCCCCCGTTCGATCACAATACCCACATCACGGGCACCACGAACTGCACCGGGCTTACCAATCCTCAGCTGCAACCAGGGAACATTGAATTCCTGACGGACAATATCTGCTACTTGTTCAGCCATGGTTTCGACCAGTAAAAATTCACTGCCTTCAATAAACTCGATTAATCGTTTTGACACCGCTTTGTAATCAAGCGCGTACTGAATATCGTCTGTCTCCGCTGCCTTGCGGATATCTGTTCCCATTTCGAGATCAAGACTGATGGTTTGGCGCACCTCACGTTCCCAGTCATAAATGCCGATAATGGTATCTATACGCAGATCGCCGATATAAACAATATCCATCTTCTCTACACCTCTCGTTTATAGGCCTGATTTATACGTCAGGTTTATACGTCTGCTTCACACGTCCGCCAAAGAGGGCAGTGTGTCCATTGGCCATCGGGGTATCGCACGAATGGCCAATGCTTCCTGCTGACCGGCTAACAGGCGCTGACAGCCTGCATAGGCAATCATGGCACCGTTATCTGTACAAAATTCATGACGTGCATAGAACACGTCACCCTTCAATTTGATGAGACTCTCTGAAAGTTTCTCTCGCAATCGGGTATTGGCAGAGACACCACCAGCAATGACCAGTGTTCTCAAACCCGTCTGTTCAAGTGCCCGACGACATTTAATAGCTAGCGTATCCACCACCGCCTCCTGAAAGGCGCAGGCAATATCGGCCATGGTCTGTTCATCCGGCAGCACATCCTCACCGCGGTGCTTGGCAATGGTATTGAGAGTAAAAGTTTTCAGGCCAGAAAAACTGAAATCGAGACCGGGCCGATTTGTCATTGGTCGCGGAAACCGAAATCGACTGGCATCGCCTTGCTTGGCCAATCGGGCAATTTCTGGGCCACCCGGGTAATCCAGATCGAGCATTTTGGCCGCCTTGTCAAAAGCCTCACCTGCTGCATCATCCAGAGACTCGCCCAAAATTTGGTACTGACCAATTCCCTTCACCTCAACCAACTGGGTGTGGCCGCCAGAAACCAAAAGAGCCACAAAGGGAAATGCTGGCGGGTTCTCTTCCAGCATGGGCGCCAATAGATGGCCTTCCATATGATGGACCCCCACAGCGGGCACTTGCCAAGCATACGCCAGAGATCGACCCATGCTCGCGCCTACCATTAGCGCACCTATAAGGCCGGGGCCTGCCGTATAGGCTATTCCTTGAATATCTGTTGGTGCTGTAGCGGACGCCGCCATCACCTCGCGGATCAGGGGTAACAGTTTGCGTACATGGTCTCTGGATGCCAGCTCCGGCACAACACCACCATACTCTGCGTGCACCGCTATCTGGCTGTATAGCGTATGCGCTAGTAAACCTTGCTCACTGTCGTAAACAGCAACGCCCGTCTCGTCACAGGAGGTTTCTATCCCCAGTACACGCATTATCTTAAGCTCATTTATAAGCTGCCATAGGTTCATTTGTAGAAAGCAGAAATCATACGCCAAAAACACCCCAAATTCATGCCGTTAGCGGCCCCAACGACAGCAGACAAAAGTTTTGCTTCTACCGGTAGATATGTATAGAATACGCGCCCTTGAAGCTGTACTGGTTTAACCCGGTACCGAAACAAAAACTTAATATAATAGGATAGAGGTTACATGCCTTTCGTTCGCCTTAAAGAAAACGAGCCTTTTGACGTGGCTCTGCGTCGTTTCAAACGTTCTTGTGAAAAAGCCGGTGTACTCGCAGAAGTTCGTCGTCGTGAGTTCTATGAGAAACCCACTTGGGAACGCAAGCGTAAAGCTGCAGCAGCTGTTAAGCGTCACGCCAAGAAGCAGTCTCGCGAAACCAAAAAGTTTGTACGTCTTTACTAAATCTGTACTGATTTATTAGGCTGTACCGTCTATCCTTGAAGCGCCGCACTGTCGGCGCTTTTTGCGTTTGAGGAAAAAAGTCATGAGTGAATCCCTAAAAAAACAAATTACCAGCGCCATGAAAGATGCCATGCGTGCCAGAGCCAAGGAACGCTTGGGCGCTATCCGCCTCATTCTATCTGAGATCAAACGAATCGAAGTAGATGAACGCATTGATGTTGATGATGCCCGACTGCTTGCTGTATTGGATAAAATGATCAAACAGCGCCGCGACTCTATCAACCAATACGAAAATGCTGGCCGCCAGGAACTGGCTGATATAGAGCAAGCTGAAATCGAAGTGATTCAGGAATTTTTACCCGAACCACTCAGTGATGAAGAATTGGCCGTAATGATTGATGAAGCTATTGCCGCCAGCGGTGCAGAATCCATGCGTGACATGGGCAAAGTAATGGGAATTCTTAAGCCAAAAATTCAAGGCCGTGCCGATGTAGGCGCCGTCAGCGGTATGATCAAAGGAAAGCTAGACTAATGGCAACGGGGCTAAGCCCGATATTTAGCCAATCGACTGGATACTGACACCTCGTTAGTATTAAGCTGTCAAGATTGTCCTAATCGGCCATTAAACACTTGGCTGCTAACTGAACACTGCCAGCAAACCTGACAGTAAACCTGACAGTAAAACCATGGCCGGCAGAATCCCCCAAACATTTATTGACGATGTCCTTGACCGGATCGATATTGTCGATGTGGTAGGAAGTCGTCTCGACCTGCGTAAGTCAGGTAAAAACCACTCTGCTTGCTGCCCTTTTCACGACGAAAAAACCCCCTCCTTTACCGTCAGCCAAGACAAACAATTCTACTACTGCTTCGGCTGTGGCGCCGGCGGTAATGCCATTGGGTTTGTTATCGACTTTGACCGAATGTCGTTTCCAGAAGCGGTTGAAAACCTTGCCAAGCATGTAGGGTTGGAGGTTCCAAGGGAAGCCAATCATGATGATGCCGCAAGCCAGCGGCGCAAAGCACTCTACGAGATCATGGACAAGGCTGACCGTTTTTATCGTAGCTGCCTGCGTAATCACCCCGCCTCATATGAAGCGGTTGATTATCTTAAATCTCGCGCACTGAGCGGCGAAACAGCCCGCAATTTTGGCATCGGCTTTGCGCCCCCAGGGTGGGATAATCTACTCCAAAATTTGGGCACAACAGATGAAAATGTCAGGCTGCTCAATGAATCAGGCCTGATGATCGAACGAGCAGAAGAAAATAAACGCTACGATCGATTTCGTCACCGAATTATGTTCCCTATCCGGGATGTTCGTGGCCGCACAATCGGTTTTGGTGGGCGCGTACTTGGCGACGACAAGCCCAAATACCTGAATTCACCCGAAACGCCTCTCTTTCATAAAGGTCGAGAACTTTATGGCCTGTTTGAAGCGAACCAAAAACTCAAGGATATTCCCAACCTACTGGTCGTTGAAGGCTACATGGATGTCGCAGCACTAGCCCAGCATGGCATATACAATGCCGTCGCCACATTGGGGACGGCCGCCACACCCGAGCATTTGGACAAACTATTCCGTTACACCTCAGAGGTCGTGTACTGCTTCGATGGTGATGACGCCGGCCGTAAGGCGGCACGCCGTGCTCTAGAGACAAGCTTGCCTGTCATGTTCGATGGTCGCTCAGCAAAATTTCTGTTCCTACCCGATGGCGAAGATCCGGATACGCTAGTACGAGACGTTGGCTGCGAAAAATTTCTACAGTTAATTCAATCCGCCACGCCCATCTCAGACTTTTTATTTGATGCCGTATCAGAGGGGCTGGATACAGAATCTCTCAATGATCGCGCCAGATTAAGCAAACTGGCGGCACCCATGATCAACCGTATGCCTCAGGGTGTATTCAAAGCACTGATGCTGAAAACCCTATCCCAGAGAACAGGCCTGGATACGGAAACCCTTTCCGGATTAATCGAGCCCATAGAGCCGGCAACGCCCGAGTACAGCCAGGAACCTCCTATCCCAGAGGACGCTGGCGATTACCCCGACTACTATGATGAGACGGACACAACGACTGGCAACACACACCATCATCCACATGACCCCAGCATGCCACTCCAGCGAGAAGCGCTTACTCGCCGAGAAAAACGGGTAAAAATGCCCCCAACGTATACTCTAATCGCCCTCCTGGCTAATCATCCAGAATTAGTCAACCTCATTACAGACGTGGACTCCGTTAGCCATTTGGATGTGGAAGGCATCGATATACTCGTACCATTAGTGCAGGTCATCCAGAAAAATCCTAGCTACACACTTAATCATATTCTTGGATACTGGCGTGGCATCCATGATGTGAGTCAGGCCGAACGACTGACAGAAATAGCAGCCACCGACTTGTTGCACCCCACACCCAATAGTAATCGAGATAACGAAAAAGAGTTTCAGGACATACTGAACCAACTTTCACGGCACTCAACAGGCAAGTTGGCTCCACTGGAACTTCTTCAACATTTGGCCGGTAAAGAGTCCCTCGATGATCACGACTTAAAAAATATTAATACCGCTTGGTTGAACCTATCACAAGACCAACGCACCGAAGAAACAAAAGCTCTTTTCAATCAAATACTTGGGAAGCCTCGGTAGTAGTAACGTCCCGCTACTGATTTACCGCTTTTTCATCAAACTAGGTAAGACAAAACCTGTTTATTCCAGTATAATCCGGCGTTTTATTTCGCCACCTATTCACAGTGACAGCAGATCGTATATGAGCGGTAAGGCACAGCAACAATCACGTATTAAAGAATTAATCGCCCGCGGCAGAGAACAGGGATACCTGACCTATACCGAGGTGAATGACCACCTGCCGGAAGATATTTCCGATCCGGATCAGGTTGAAGATATCATTCAAATGATTAACGACATCGGTATTAATGTCTATGAGTCAGCACCCGATGCCGATCAACTTCTCATTACCGGCGGCGAGTCCACCACCGACGAAATTGCAGCAGCTGAAGCCGCCGCCGCACTTGTTGCTGTAGAAACTGAAAAGCACCGCACTACCGATCCAGTTCGGATGTACATGCGTGAAATGGGTTCTGTGGAGCTACTCACTCGTGAAGGCGAAATCGCAATTGCCAAACGTATTGAAGAAGGTATCCGTGAGTTGTTGGCCGCCATGGCTGAATGGCCCTCGGCCGTCGATTACATTCTTTCTGAGTACGCCTTAATAGAAACTGAAGAACGCAAGCTCGCCGACGTTTTGATTGGCTATTTAAATCCGATGGAGAACGTACCTTCAGCTCTTGCTCAAGCCGAAGCAGCAAAGAAAGAAGAAGGTACGGATGACGATGACGATGACGATGACGATGACGATGATCAGCCAGATACTGGCCTCGACCCTATTGAAGCCAAGGAGCGCTTTGACACTCTGCGCCTATTGAACACCAAAGCAAAAAAAGTATTCGACAAGCATGGCCTAGAACACAAAACCACCCAGGAACACATGTTTGCACTTAGCGAACACTTCAAATATCTAAAGCTTGCACCCAAGCAATTTGACCTTATGGTTCAGAATGTGCGTGATGCACTCGCCGTCGTTCGTGGCGCAGAACGCAGCATTATGTCTCTCTGTATCCGTCAGGCAAAAATGCCCCGAGCTGATTTCATCCGCACTTTCCCAGGTAATGAAACCGATGAAAGCTGGGTGGCAGGTCTACTGAAAAGCAAAGAGCCTTACGTTGACCGGCTGAAGACACTTGAACCAGAAATTCAGCGCTCACAACGTCGCCTGCAAAAAGTGGAAATTAAATCCAGACTGACAACCAGCCAGGTCAAGGACATCAATCGACGCATGTCCATTGGTGAAGCCAAGGCTCGCCGCGCTAAAAAGGAAATGGTCGAAGCCAACCTGCGCCTAGTCATTTCAATCGCAAAAAAATACACCAATCGCGGCCTGCAATTTCTTGATCTTATTCAGGAAGGCAACATCGGCTTAATGAAAGCCGTCGACAAATTTGAATACCGCCGTGGCTATAAATTCTCTACCTACGCCACCTGGTGGATCCGACAGGCTATCACCCGCTCCATCGCGGACCAGGCCCGCACCATTCGTATACCGGTACACATGATTGAGACCATCAACAAGCTCAACCGCATCTCTCGCCAAATGCTTCAGGAAATGGGTCGTGAACCTACGCCGGAAGAACTGGGCGAACGCATGGAAATGCCGGAAGACAAAATTCGCAAAGTACTGAAAATTGCCAAAGAACCAATCTCAATGGAAACGCCCATTGGAGACGATGAAGATTCACATCTGGGCGACTTTATCAAGGACAGCAATGTTCTGTCGCCTATAGACTCTGCGACAGGCGAGAGCCTCACAGAAGCTACTCGTGACGTACTAAACGGACTCACTGTACGAGAAGCCAAAGTGCTACGCATGCGCTTCGGCATCGATATGAACACCGACCACACACTGGAAGAAGTGGGCAAGCAATTTGATGTGACACGTGAGCGGATTCGTCAAATCGAAGCCAAAGCACTGCGCAAACTGCGTCACCCAACTCGCTCGGATCACCTGCGCAGCTTCTTGGACGAGTGATTTTTCCGTAACACCCAAGTGCAAACTTGGGTTGATGCCAGAACATGGCAAAAAGACAAGTTAAGGGCCTTTAGCTCAGTTGGTTAGAGCATCCGACTCATAATCGGCAGGTCCCCAGTTCAAGTCTGGGAAGGCCCACCATTTTTCTTACAATTCATAGGTTTGCCATAAGCAGAGCACCCGACTCTATGGGCAGAGCGGGTGACTTTTTGTTGGGTGTCATTTGGCGACGTGTCGACAGGCGCGTCAACTGCTTGGCCCCTCCACAAAATATTTGAATCTAATTTGGATAAAACTACTACTGTAAAATCCAAACTTTTTGATACTATAGTATATATCTATCGCAACTAGCGTCTCCCCTAATATGTCAAAAAACACTGAAGAACTTATTTTGGCAGAATTTCGTAAAAAAATGCGTACGGATATAGGCAATGATATTAATAACATACCAATTGCTGATCTAGGGATAGATTCCTTAGATTTTTTTGAAATACTTCTATATATTGAGGATAATCTTGATATCATTATCCCTATCGAAGAGCTCGATAGTACAGTTACAATTGATTCTCTAATCAGCTCAATACAGTGAACTATAGCTATATTAAATCTAGACCGCTAAATGATAATGAAAAGCGGAATTTGTATATTTCAGTAGCTACTCAACTGCACCTAACAAACCCAAATTTAGAATCAAGCCAAAATCGGCGGGTTAATTCCTTACTATCTTTCCTGTCATCACCTAACACTAAAATTAATCGTAATTGGGTTAACTGGTTACTTTCTTATGGTAAGCCACGATTAATTCAGGAATTGATCAGTAGCTTGTCCCGCACTGCTGATACCAACCAAATAGTCCTTGATACTATTAAGAATGCGAACCCTAGACACCTACTTTCAAAGGAATACATTCTTCCAGATATTCAGAGAATTCAGATAAAACCTCATCCTAAAACTGCTTTAGTTTGCTTTATGGGTAATGCTTTAAAATTAAACATTCCTGTCCAGTTATTCCATATTTTGGTTGCCGACCGCTTTGATTTGATTATTTACTTGAGAGATCCTGAAAAACAATGTTTTACAAGTGGAATCCATGGTTTTTCTCAAAACCAAGTAGAATTAAATATAGTGTTGAGGCGCGAAATACCAACTGATTGTCATATTGCTGTTCTAGGTACGTCTAGTGGGGGGTATGCAGCTGCAAAATTTGCTGAGGACGTGCAAGCCAATAGACTGGCCATGTTCTCCCCCCCATTATTATTTAAAAATGTAACAGCGATCAACAGCCCAACAAAAATGCATCTGGATAATGTCCGTTTATATTTTGGCTGTAAAAACAAAATGGACCTTAAACTTGCCTCTGAATGGTCGAATACAGATTATTCTCCCTCAATAAGATGGTTCAACACGAAGTCACATGGCACCTTAGAACATCTGTTTCAACATGGGCAGATAAACTCCTTATTCGAATGGCTTATCGCCGGCAAGGAAATCCCTTGCATGCCATTAAGAAAGCTATTACTGGTAAGGTTTTTTATGGCTCTGTCATACTTTAAACACGCGGTTTTTAAAAGATCACTATGAAACTTAAAAAGACACTAGATGTAGTTAAGACTCTTGATAGGGGATTTAAAAAAAGAACACTGTCAGGGCATGTTAGTGATTGCCCTGTAAAAACAATTTCGTTTGATAATCATCAGGAAATAATAGTGTTTGACGCATCGATTTCTGAAAAAATTCTTATTTCTAAATCCTTTTCTAGCATTGATTATTTTAAACCTGGCATTGAACACCTTACTAAAGCAGGTGAATCAATCAAGCTGTTAAGTGCTTTCTACAATCAATCAATCTTATTCAAAGAAGGCAAAGAGCATGATACGGTTAAAAAGGCTTTTCACTATTTACTAGAAGACTTGTCTACAGAATTACAAAAAAACAAACCACTCATTTTTAAGTATTTCAATAAAAGAAAAAAACATATTTACAGCCCTCTCATTTTTTCTAATTCTCTGGTCCGACTTTGTGTAGGCTTAATGATATCAAAGCTAACATCCATTCCTTTAAAAAGAGTTTTTCACGCTTTATCATTACGTCGAAACGTGTTTTTCAGCCATTTTCATGCTTCACGTCACTTGGCCAGCAATGATGCACTTACTTATTTATATGGCGCCGCTATCCCTCCTGAGCAAGACACACCTGATGGACATAAACATTTATTAGCTCAAAGTTTAATCATGATGGGGATAGACCCATTAGTTGGTGAAATATGTGCCAATATTGTAGAGGGTAATACAGAAGATTTTATCGGTGGAGTATATCGCCACTGCCCAACATCTTTTGTATCAAGAGTATGTGTTCAGCCGCTCTTTATGGCTGATATTGAATTTAATATTGGCGACATTTGTTATATTTCTCTTCTGCCAGGAAGCAATGGAAATGAAAATGGTTGCCCTCAAGACAGCAGCAAATCCTCCAGCCTAGCTTTTGGCGTAGGTGTTCATACATGCATTGGGAAACGACTATCCCTGGAAATTCTTAAGATCGCACAAGACGTTGTGCATGATTGTTTTAGTGATGGTTTCTCAGGAACATCTATCATTTCGCCTGATGGTGCTTTCTTGGCTTTTCAAGATCCAAGATAACATTTTTTATATATCGCCTTGTAATGGTCAAATACTATTGAAAGGAATCTAAGCCACTTTTTTCAAACCTGTTGCTTTCTGCACTGACATGATATGACCAATGCAGAATAAAGCTATTCGTAACTCTACGATACTTTCATCCAATCATTTCTCAATCTAAAACACAGTAAAACTAGTATCTTATATGGAGAAGCCTCTCCACCCTTAATCAACCAACAAGAGGCAACAACCATGACAAATACCTTTCGTATCATCAAAAAATCCACTTCCCCGCTGCCAAAGCATTTGAGTCTGCTTTAAGTAGAGTTGAAAGGTAGACCTCCATCTATGTCGAGCCAGTTCGGTTTTCGTTCGGCGTTCGGTATACACCTCACCATGCAGCTCATAATCAGATAATCGACCGGGAGCGACCTCTGAGTCGCCACAGGTTCGGCCATGGTTCGGTTGGCTTTCAGCACACACCAGCCGCCTCAAAAAGCCCTTACGTTTCTTCCGCTTACTGCGTACAACCCCAAGTGTGCGCTGTACTCATAATCGGCAGGTCCCCAGTTCAAGTCTGGGAAGGCCCACCATTTTTCTTATAATTCATAGACTTACTATAATCTGAGCGTCCGATTCCATGGGCAGAGCGGGCGGCCTTTTTTGTGCCTGTAGTTTGGCGTCGTGTCGACAGGTGCGTCAATTGGTTGTTCCCCTTTATGTTTTTCCGTCAGTTATCCCGCTGTCAACAGCGGCGTAAATTTGGTATCGCTTCTGTTCGGTCAGCTGGTGACAACTCATAAGTGCTTAATCTCTTGGTCACGAGAAGCGCTGAGTCTGCCAATTCCTTTCTGCAAGCAGCCAACATATGGAAACAACGTAGTTCGCTTGACAGGCAGTTAAATGCGAGAGATTATTGCCAAAGTCGGGATTTTAGTTCACAGCCTAGGCTTGCTCCACGCTATCGTCGAAAGAAAATTAAATTTACAGAGGCATTGAAAAATGGATACAAATAACCAACCACTGGATATGAGACAACTTTTTGGATTTTCTGAGGTAGTAGGCGAGGTCAACATGGCCGCCCCTGCCCTAGCATCCCGGCTCGGTGCGAAGGTCGGCGCCGCAGAGGCTGGTTTTGTGCCCCCAGTTCCGTCGGTTGACTCGCTCGATTCTACACAACTTCTCGGCTTTGAGACGATGACTGGTGAATTCGACTTCAAAGATCCATCTTTGTCGTCTCAGCTGGGAGTCAAGATCGGCGGTACAGAACCCGTCTAGATCAACTGCTAAACCAAAAGTTAGTGAGTGCCTCGCGACGTACGTCGCGAGGGATTTTCCACGTGGAATTATTTTTCGATGTCATTAAGAGCGCTTTGCGATCCCTCTGCTGCTCGGGCGGCTGATATAGACCAGAGGCTTCGCGAACGGCTTGCAGTATCTCTAGACTATATGGCCGGGTTTCTGGCTTCTGACGACTGGAGTAGATCCCTTGTAATGCCGCAGGCATTGGCCGACCTTAAAGCCGGGCCAGTTTTGCCTTGGGTGTTTGGTTTCTATGCCATGGCCGTTCAGCACGCGAGCCGTGCAGAGCTTGATTTAGCACGCCAAGATTTTGATGAGCTGATTACCATCATTACAACCCCATCATCAAAAAATATCATTGCTTTGGCAGCCCCCGCTTTGCCTGACGCTCATCAGGCCGTCGCGCGAGCTCTGTTTGATACTGATTCAACCCGGAGGTTCCATCCTCAGGCTCCGAGCGTCCCGGAGTTCGAGGTTTGCTCATCTGAAGTTGAGGCCGCTTTCGCCCTGATAAGTAATTCGGATCCAGATTTAGCTGCAGAGATGAAAGTGCTGATGCGGTTGATTTTGCTTGCTGTACCGGAAGGACCTGATCGGAGTCAGGCCTTTAATGGCGCATCGACCTTCTTCCTGTGGAGAGCTACGTTATTAAATGCACGGCGCCAACGCGGGATTATCGAAACTGCCGATTTACTCATTCATGAAGCAAGTCACCTGCTACTGTTCGGCCTAGTCTTGGGTGGCGCCTTAAGTGAGAATGACCCCACTGAGCGCTATGCCTCTCCGCTCCGTGCTGACTTGCGCCCCATTGATGGTATCTTTCATGCCGCTTTTGTAGCAACTCGGGTTCATCTTGCAATGACTCGAATGCGCGCGAGCGGCAACATCCCATCGGAGCTTTTACCTGCCCTGAATCACTCTGCCACCGCCAGTGCTGCAGCTGCACGGGCCGCCCTTGAGCTCCTGCAAAAAGTGCTCTCTCCGACTCCAGCAGGGAAAGAGATTTTCGACGCTATGGTCGATTACTGGCAAGCAATCAAATTTAGCGAGGCCTGAATGGATCCGGTAAGCCAACAACTATTGTCCCCCGTATTAATTGAAGCCATTACCGCAGCCAAAGCCAATTTTCCGCCCGATGACCCGCTGATAGCGGCGATTCAGCAGGGTGGCAGAGACATTAAGCTGACCGATCTAAATTTCGATAGCCTAGCCTGGATGGAATTTTGTATTTCAGTTGAACTTGCGACGGGCGCGGAACTGACACCTGAGCATCTCGAGCACCTCGAAACCCTGTCCGACGTGAGTACCTGGATCGCAGCTTGGCCCGGGCAATGACGCTCGATTACCTTTCCGCAGCGGCGGGATTGAAGACCCAGAACCAGTTCAACCGGTTACATATTGACCTTGAAAGAATTATGACGCCGCTGGAGTTTAGTGGCCTAGTGGCGCAGGCGTGGGCTGGAGAGCTGCCCTTGAAAACTCTGAAATGGCTGCAAAAATTACGCCGGCTATCGCCCACAATGGAGGGGGCGCCACAACCTTATGTTGCGACGGAAATTTGTAAGCGCATGACATGGTATCGTGCACCGTCTCGCAAATGGAAAAGTGTGACCACACCATTGCTGCCCCTAATTCGAGCAATTGGTTATCGATTTAGCTTGCCTAGTACCAACCAAAAACCTGTTCTTGTCGCTTTTTGCGGCATGGCCGATAGGGTGGGTTTACCTTTGCCTTTTCTTCTCCAGGCGCTGCCCGCCGACGAATGGGATGTTATCAAGGTGACGCGTATTCCCGGATGCCACTATCTGAGGCCAGGCTCGGAAGCAGCAGATCTTGACGAGCTGCTGACGCTGGTCGGGACTGAGCTTAGCCGTGTGGCCGCTACTGATGTTACCTGTGCAGGAGTTAGTGCGGGTGGGGCGCCGGCAGTTTTTGCAGCGCTCCATTTCGATATCCGGCGGTGTGTCACCTTCGGTGGCGGTTTATCTGATGATCTGATGCCGCTCTTAACGGAACTTACCGCGAATCAGCCTACTGTAAACAACAATCGGAAGAGTTTTGGAACAGAATTCCTGCATCTTCATGGTGCATCTAATAAGTTGGATCAAAAACATGCACATCGATTGCTTTCCCTGTCGGGTGGGCGCGTCTTGGCATTACCTGATATGGAGAACCATAATATTCCCTACACACTATTACGGCAGGGCCGATTCAATGCCAAATTCAATTCCCTACTACACGGTGATTTGAGCCTCGGGGACGAATGGCAGGCTGCCGATGTCCAGACTTGAGGGTTTTTCTCCCTTCCCGGTACTGCTGGAGCATGCGGCACGAGATTCCGGCCGGGCTGCCATTATCACGCCAGACATTCAGATCACGTATGGAGCCCTGCCTGAACGTATTCTGACAATCGCAGACTGGCTGATGGAGCACGATTTTGACCCCGACTCCATGACCGCTGTCACCATACCCGACGAGGTAACAAATATCCTAGTCAGTGTGGCGCTTGTTTGTCTCGGCACGCCAAATATCGGTATCGGCTCTTTTGTCATTCCTGAAGACCGCGATCGCATTCTTGATCAACTTGAAGTTACACAAATTATCGCGCCACCCGACCTGCCACTCAACCGTAGCAGAGGAGCCGGCCTGCAGAGGCTGTACCCGCCCCTGGATGCTCTTCCCTCAAATATCTCCAACGATCGGCTGATAAACCTGGTGCTGCACGCGAATGAGACTGTCTATTTTCTGTCAACGTCGGGTACAACCGGAGTACCCAAGACCTTTGGTATGACCACCGCGCTGATGCAGAGGATGATAGGCACGATTGCGAATGATCCGGGTAAAGGCTGTACTTTACGAACTAGCTCCACTGAACATGACTCCAGCCGATTACATCGTATCCTCACCCTGTTTGCCGGGCAATCTGCAGCGATTCTGCAACCCATTACAGCCGAAACGCTTAGCCCTTTTTGTGCCATGGCGAAAGTAACCGAAATACACGCAGGCACCTATCGTCTTGCCTCACTACTTGCCGTGCCACTCAATCTAGCCCATCGTTTGCCTGCAGGGGTGCGGATCCAGACAGGTGGATCTCGGGTTCCGGGGCCATTGAGAACTGAGGTGATGAAGAGGCTTTCTCCTGATCTGTATGTTTCTTTTGCAACCAGTGAGGTCGGCGGCGTGTCTATAGCCAAGCCTGATGAGCACTCAAACTGGCCCGAAGGTGTGGGCTATCCATTGCCCGGCGTAGAGGTACAGTTACGGGGACCAGATGGAGAGCTTGTGCCTCGAGGGGAGGCTGGGGAGCTTTGGCTGCGCAAGCGTGGCGTACCGGGACAGGGCTCAGCGGATACCCCCGGCTGGGTCAGTACAGGAGACTTGTTGTCATGGCCTGAACGCGGGCCACTAGTCTTTCATTCTCGGACAGATGACATGATGATTATGAATGGTATCAATATTTTTCCAGGCCCGATCGAAGATACCCTGACCGCCCACCCGGCGATATCTGAAGCTGTAGCCTACCCAGTTTCGTCGGCAGTACATGGGCAAGTACCCGTCGTCGCCGTCGTGCTTCAGTCCGATGCAGTGATCAGCGAGTCTAAACTTATGCGTTACGCACGCGATCACCTTGGACTGAAGGCACCACGCAGGATTAATATCGTGGAAGTTATTCCTCGCACTGCGCAAGGCAAACCGCTGCTCCGCGATTTACATCATAACTGAACATAACTTCCCAAATAAGTGGACGGATAGCTATATAGAAGTCTACTCCATCAATTTCGCCAAGTTAATGTGGTGACAACAATACCTGCCCCCCTTTCGTATAATTTTTTTTTGGTAAATTGAGCCTACATACAATTAGAGGAGCTGACATCGACCTGATTGAAATTTCTAAATAGAGAAAAATGGGGCGAGGAGTGTACGTCGTCAAAACCTTTTGGACAGTAGACCACCCGATCTAAGAGACACATTAGCTCATCTGGTTTAATTGTTCATCGTAATGCATTTGTTTGCGCATGACCAAAGTGTTCCGTTTAATCATTTC
>Ga0209308_10001374_pt1 | contig 22685 bp, 31 predicted proteins | sample COGITO_mtgs_1204_3_FD_184806 | JGI IMG/M metagenome (GOLD analysis project Ga0209308, IMG submission 184806) | Pelagic marine microbial communities from North Sea - COGITO_mtgs_120405 (SPAdes) (version 2) | ecosystem: Environmental > Aquatic > Marine > Epipelagic ...
TGTAAATTTTTTGAGTAGTTAATTAAATTTCCAGATAAATAACTGTTACAATGTTCGCACTGCAGATAGATATTCATAAGGTTAAACCGAACCGAAGGATTAGCACCCACCGAATGATAATGCCCCGCGTTTTTCTTCTTTGGTTTTGGATTGCCGCAAGAGATGCAAGGTTGGCAAAAGTCTATTTCTCTGGCTATTTTGTTAATGACAATTTGGAGTAGCTTTTTGTATGCAGACAAAGAAATGATTTGCTCTTTTAACTCAGCTTTTTTCTTTCTCCAGTCTTTTTTTTCCTTTTCTGCTTTTAAGTCTTTAGAATGGTTTAAAGCGCATTGAACTGAGCAAGTACTTTGTAAAGGTCTTAACTTCTCAAACTCCTTTTGACATCCTTTAAATTTGCATTTCCTCCAGCCTTTCATTTTAATAAGTCAATCACAGGAAGTAATATTCCTTTACTAGTATTGTTATCTCCTCCTTTTATATCTCGTTTTGAGCCAATGTATTTCCTGCACAAAGTTTTCAGGTTTTTTGATGGCAAAATTATAAGTGTTTTTTGAATTACAATGCAATAAAATTCTGCCTCTGATATTGAAATTCCGCTTAGTTTACCTCTGGAAAAATACTCAATAAAAACATTTCCAGTTTTATGCGCTTGCAGGTCATTTTTAACTTCAACCTTTTTATTACTAAGAATTTCAGAAAGGTATTTTTCAGCAACTTGACCTACCTTTAAATCGTATTTAAAATCAGAATTGAAATCCATTTTTTTTATTACCCTTTTAAATATTCGTTGTAAGCTAGTAACCTAAATATTCTATTCTTCGATGCTCGCTCGCTTTCTTCGTTGTCCAACCTAAAAACTGGTTTAATTTTATCGCCTGTCGTAGCTGCACGTTTTCTAATGACTAGCTTTCGGGCTTCGCTAACTTCTTTTGCATATGCTAACAAAGTGCGCTCTTTTAATTTGGTTACCTCTATCTCAGTTAGGTTAATCGTTCCCTCTTTTTGCAATTGAATAAACTTTTGAGAACCGTAATCATTAACCATTTTTGTGGGTTCTTTTTTCTTCTTCGCTTTGTCCGCTTCTATCATACCGACAAAACTCTTTTCGTAATCCTTACGGGCTTTGATAGCCTTTTCTTCTTGCTGCGCATCCCATTTTAGATTCGCTTCGTGGAGTCGCTGCTTTGTTATTGCCTCGTTCATTTCTTGGACATAGCCTAAAATAAATTTATTCAAAGTAACGTAATTTATACCCATAAACTCACCGTATTGACCAGAACAACCCCTTTCAACCGCTATATTTAGTTCATTGACTGTTATACTTCCATACTTTCCAATGTTAAAATTACTTTCTAACGCCTTTGAACACGCCTTTACTTGATTAAAATAGTCGCTTTCTTCTTTCTTATGGCCAGCAAGCATTAAAGCCAAATCAAACGCTTTTAAAATTTCAGCGTAAAACAAAGCACTATTTTCTATAATCAAACTTTTAACCGTTTCAGACCTCCTAGCATTAATAATTTCTAATTGACTTTTTGTAAGGTCTGGAGAAAGGTTTTTAAAATCGTAACGTTCTATGATTGATAAATTGCTCATTTTTTGCCCTCCATTAATTCACTTAAAATATTTCTGTTCAATTCTTGCTTTCTTTCTAGGGTCATTTTTCCGTTGCTATTACCGTTAAAGTTTTTTTCGTTTTTCGACCAAGTCAATAACCGCCTTTCGATATCAAAAGTCTTTTGCATTTCAAACTTCATTTTTTTACCGTTTGGATTTTTCTCAGTCCAGTACAAAAAGAACTTTTCAAGTAATTCTAAAGTATAGTTTTCTTGAAATGTTAGCAAGGTTTTTTTAAAAACCGCCTCTTTATCTTTATTCTCATTAACGTTTACATTAACATTATCATTAACATTAACATTAACAGTTGACGTAGGTTGAACTTTGGTTAACGTAGGTTCAACCTTATTTTTACCTCTGCTAGCTGCTGATTTCTTACCCATATCGCTATAAGTCTTTAGTTGTTTATCCCACTTTTGCAAATCAGCCTTTAGCATAGGCATAATATGACCGAAAGCCATTTTAACTAATAGGTTGTCCGTTGATGGTTCTTCGTCGTTTACATAGCTTAAAATGTGCTTTAGTAGCTCTCCAGCGTCTTTATCTGGCATCTCTCTTATCATATTTACCCAATCGGAATAAAAGATGAAAGTTTTTTTATTAGCAGCCATTACTTAATATCGTTTTTAAGTTTTGACTGAATGCGTAAAAGCTGACCTATTAATTCAAACAAATCTTCTTTTGATAATTCTACTTGATGCTTTTCCTGTGGGCAATATGGATTAAAATGTTCAATCTCAATTTTTAACCTGTTTGAAGTTATTAAAAACTCAATTTCACATTCCTCTTCACCTCTCGATATAAATTTTGTAATCATAGTATAAATTATTAGTATAAAAAAAACCCTCATTCGGCTTCAAGGGTTGCGTCCTGTCCACCAAAAAAGGGTTAAATAAAAATGTTGTTTGATTAACGCAACTAATCATTCGTCAAAAATATAAATTATTTACTATAAAACATCAAAAATTGTCATTTGCTGCTGATGTTGTTTTAGCCTCTTTTGAGCAGCTTTAAAGTATTCGGCATCCAATTCGCAAGCTGTAAGGTCGTAACCTAAATTGTGGCACGCTAAAGCTATTGATGCACTTCCTAAATGTGTGTCAAGTATCTTATCTCCTTCTTTTGCGTAGTTCATTAAAAGCCATTCGTAAAGTTTAATAGGTTTTTGTGTTGGGTGTATTCTAACTTCTTTATTTTTCATATCTTGTTGCAACATACCTGCCCATTTCCATTTTATTTTTCTAACCGCAGTTTTAAAACTTGTGTATGCTAACTCACAATCAGCAAAATCAGTAGTACCATTATCTTTATCCCATACTATCCAACAAGGACTTCCAAAAGGTATTTTATCTATAAAATGATTAGCACCCCAAATAATCTGATTTTTTGAAACCCTAATTAGTTCCTCAAAATATTTTTTGTTTGGTGCAAATTTATCCCAATCTTTAACAGTATAATTTATTTTCTTTGCTAAACCTCCACCTTTACCCTGTGATTGATTTCCTACATCTATCCCATAAGGAGGGTCTACAATAGCAAGGTCGAAGTGATTATCTTCATACCTTGCCATTAGCTGCATATTATCCTCGTTTGATAATTCTATCATTTAATAAATAATTAAAACGGCAAATCGTCCGTTTGCTCAATATCTTTTTTAACTTCCTCAGAAGAATTAGCCCCCTGCTTTTGGTGTTCCTTTCCGTTGCCTATATAAATACTTGTTTCCTCCTTCTTTGTGGATTGCTGAATAGACATTGTATTTCCGTAGTTGTCAGCCTCATCATTAAGCCAGATAGTTACATCAATGTATTTTCCTTTTTTTCCTACAAAGATTTTTTCTTTGTCAATTTTTGCCAAATCAATTTTGGCGTGATAAAGTTTACTCATTTTAAACAGTTTTTAATTTAATTAATTTTTCGTTTCTTCCGTAATTTCCTTTTCTCATTCGACCAGAGTATTCTAGCTTCTCATCTTTAACAAGGTTGCTAATACTTCGCCTTGTGCTAGTCATTGGCGTGTTGTTCCCGAATAGTGCTAAGTGTACTCTACTTGCACCGTATTCAACGGCTGGCTGGTCTTTAAAGAACTCCAGTATTTTATCTGTTTGTGTTTTGGTTTTCTTTTTGAAAGCCTGTAATTGCTCACCGCTTTCGCTTGTTGTGTTGTAGTACTCCATTGCTTTAATATTATGTTTTAGATTGTAAATATAATTAATTTTCTTTAATAGGCGCAAAATAATCTAACTTTTGCGCTGCTCTTTTTTCCTTTTTTAAAGCTGTTTCGATTAGCTTTAAACGATTGCTTCTTTTTGCAATTTTTTTGTGATTAAACTTCAAAATCAGAAGGAATGATAATTTCCACCATTTTGCAGACTTTCTCGCCATCCTTATTGATTTTCAACAGATTAGATTGTACTACTCTAAGCGAAAGTCGCCAGAACAGGATTTCGTTTTCAAACCTTTCGTTCCAATGTTCGCCAATTCTTTCTACGTCGCTTTCTGGGTTTCTGCTAGAAAATTCATAAGCAATTAAGCTGTCTAAATATTTCTTAATTTGTGTTTCAGTCATTTTGCTTTATTTTAAAAGTTTAAATAATTCTTTTTGAGCCAATTCTACACGCTCAGTTAAAAAGTCCTTATCCTCTTGTGGAACTTTGAATTTAACATAATTAATATCGGCATAAGCGCAATCATTTTTAAGGTATGGCGTTTCTTTTAAAGTCAACCACTTAAGCTTTTCTTTCGCTTTGTTTAAAGATTCCGAATCATTAGCATCGTACTGAAGATTTAATTCGCTTAATATCTCTAAAACGTCATCTTCTTTAGGACAATAAACAACCGCCATTGCAAAGTCTTTGTTTGCTAAAATGCAGTTCGATACTAGTTGCCAGTAGTACTCTGGTTTGGCAGATTTAAAAGCCTCTATGTTGCCGTTTCTTACTTCTTCATAAATATCTACCTGCTCACAAAAAGACTTTCTTGTAAATGGACATTTTATGTCTCCAACTAAAGTATCGCTTTCGAAGTCGCTTGCGCCAGTCCACATTAAAGAAGGATGTTTCTCTCTATTTTTAGATGCTATTCGTGCATTTGATTCTAAAGCATCGCTTGGAATTTTTGAGTAGGCATAAGCCTCTACCACGTTGCCCCAACTTGTTGCATTGCTGATTTGGTCTGAGCCTAAACTTTGCCCCAGTCTGACCTCGTAAGATTTCTCTTTTATGTAGGTTAATCCGATTGCGCTAAAATTTTGGTCTTTACTTCTGCCGCTCTTTACAAGTTTGTAAATTGCGCTGCTTGAAAATGTTCCTGTCCTGTTTTTCACTTTGCTTTGTTTTAGTTATGTAAAATGGGGGAATTTCACCCCCTTGTTTTTTTTAATTTACTTTATTCCAAGCATTAACCATACAATTTAATATTGCTTTTGCTTCTCTTTTTGCCTCTTCTCTATTCATCCCTGAATCTTGCGCCATTTTTACAAGAGTTACAAATGTTACGTTTAATAAATCTGTGTTTCCGTTTGCTATTTCTTTTGCTATTTCGTAAGTCATCTTGTTTTGTTTTTGTTTTTGTTTAGCTTCTTTGCTGAAACAAATATAGAACAATTATTATACAAATCGCCTTTTTTATAATAAATCTTTTATTTTCTTTTTAGGTTGTTAACGGTTCTCTTGTATTCAGCCGATACCTCATTCATAATAATTTCTTCTATTGCTGTTATTTCTGTTTCGGTTAACGCTTCTCTTTTCTCTTGAAAAAGGCTTTCAAGCTGCTCTTTAATTTCAGCATCATTAGTAACCTTAACAGGTCGAAAATCTTCTTTATTGTAAATGTCTTGAGCAATTCCAAGTTCAGAAGCGCATTTCTTTAAACAATCGGTTGCAGCTGATTTAAAATCATTGCCAATGCTTAAAGGAATTTTAGTTCCATCGGCTGCAGGTTGCCTCTTATACATAATGTCTTTATTGCCAAACTGAACTTTGTTAATAGTTCGAATTTTGCCATCCTTCTCGATATTGCAAGTTAGCCGACCTTTCACTACCACCTCGCCAAATAGTACTTTTTCTTCCAGAATGTCGAACGACCAATCCCAACCAAACATTAAATTTAGGCATTTACGAACGTAACCACCTGTTACATAATCCCAAGTACCTCCACCTTTTGCAGGTCTTTTTTTGATGTATTGAGCAGGTGTTTTGTTCAATATCGTATTAAGCTGAAAATCGTTAAAAATCAACTGACCAGATGTATTTACGTCCTCTTTTGTAATCAATGCTAAATCTTGCTTTTTCATCTTGTTTTAAATTAAATTAGTGACTGTTTGAAATTTTTGCATACCCAAATTAAAAGTTCAATATCATTTTTGTGATATCGCCTTCCGTTCCAAGTTTGTCGCAATTCGTTTGCTCTTTCTTCGCTCAACTCAGGATGCTTTTCCTTTATCTTATTTATATAAGGATAACGTGGCGGCATTCCCACTTTGGCAATCATTAATTGGAGCTGTTGCTCCTGCTTTTCAAATTCTTTATTCATCTTTTAGTTATTAGATTAAGGGCAAATATAACAAGTTTGACAACTACTTGACAAATTAATTAATTTCTTTTTATTGTATATTGCCGAAAATCAAGTAAATGCAAAAGCATCATTTAAGCCACGATAATAAAATAATTTGGGACAATTACAAAAATGAGATTTTAGATTTAGCTAATCAAGGTTTTGGAAGTCGTAAAATTATAAATGCTTTAGAGGCAATTTACGGAAAGTTTCCTTCTCGTGACCCTGACCGACGAATTAGATATAAGCTAAAGCAATGGCAAAAACCTGATGGTGATTCAATTATTGACGAATCACTCCACCGAAATAACATTACTTCCAACTCTTGGAAGGTTGCGTGGGTAAAGGACAAAGAAACAGGAACCTCTACCCTTGTTAAGAATTTAGATTTTAAAGATGAGGTTGTGGATTATGACCTTATAAAAGATGAGATGATTGCTGAGATGCAGGAGTTTTCAAAGCCAGTAAAAAAATACAAGCGAAAACCAATAAAAGACTCGCACTGCTTAATCCTAGACATTGCAGATTTACACATTGGTAAACTATCAACCAAAGACGGAACAGGTGAGGAGTATAATGTTCAACTTGCTGTTGACAGAGCCATTGAAGGCGCAGAATCTTTGATTGATAAATCAAGACCTTACAATATTGATAAAGTGTTTTTTGTGATTGGAAACGACGTGCTTCACACCGACAATACAACTGGAAGCACAACAAAAGGGACTAGCCAAGAAACCGATGGTATTTGGTATGATAATTTCAAACTAGCTCGAATCGTTTACTGCAAAATTATTCAAAGGCTTTCAACGATTGCTCCAGTAGAAATTTTGCATTGCCCTTCAAACCACGATTATATGTCTGGGTTTATGTTAGCCGATGCAGTTAGTTGCTTTTTCCATAATGATGAAAACGTGACGTGTAACGTTTCAAACCTACATAGAAAGTACACCATTTACGGCAAAAATCTATTGAGTTTTAGTCACGGTGATGGAGCAAAGATTGATAAAATACCATATCTAGCTGCACACGAACAACCGAAAATGTGGGCTGATACAACATACCGTTATGCTTTTTTACACCATATCCATCATAAGCAGTATTACAAATTTATGTCTGGTGCTGATTTTATTGGGATGACCGTTGAGTTTTTACGCTCGCCTAGTTCGGCTGATTTGTGGCATAACAACAAAGGCTTAACAGGCGCAAAAGTTGCCATTGAAGCCTTCATTCATCATCCTGAATATGGACAGATTAGCCGCTTAACGCATAACTTTTAAATCTCAATTTCTCCAGACTGGTAGAAATCAACCCATTGATTAACGTGATTTATATTTTCAGATACCTTAAACGGCTTAACGCTTCCGTTTGCCCTATAAGCGTAAATGTAAGTTCCGTTAAGAGTAATGTCAATTTCGCTTTTTATTTTTGCTTTTCTTAAAATGTTCTGAATCTCAATAACGTTTTTTACAATTTTAATCTTCATCTTGCTTTGTTTTAGTTATGTAAAATGGGGGAATTTCACCCCCTTTGTTTTTAATGCTTAGAAATTGATGCAATTCGTAATCCGAAAATATCTTCAAACCAAATAACTACATCTTGTACTGAATGAAATTTTAATTCCATAATTTCTGTAATCCATTCTCCTTGTGCGTTTTTAAATAAAATTGTAAAAGTGTTCATCTTGTTTTGTTTTAGTTACGTCTTATTGACCTTACAAATATAGTAAATTTATTATAATAGAGTGCCTTTTTATAATAAATCTTTTATTTATTTTTTTATGAAGCAAAAAAAAAGGGGAATCTCACCCCCTTGTTTTTTATTTATATTCTTTTCTCCAAATGTAAGAACATTTTTCCTTATGTATATTTCTCATTGTTTTCTTTGCATCAACTAGGCTACCGCTAAAATAAGATGCAATCTCATAGTTATCATCAACAATTACATACTCAAAGAAATTATCCTCATATTTAATTCTATTATCTTTAATAAACTCACCTTTTGGCATTCTTATTAAATAAGTGTTCGTGGTATATGTTTCACTACAAACAACTGCACCACCTTTTAAAAATAATTCTTTTAATTCTTTTGAAAACTCCATCTTATTTGTTTTAGTTATGTCTTATTGACTCGACAAATATAGAGTAATTATTATATAAACCAAGAAAAAAATAATATTTATTTTATTATTTAATTTGATTAATCAGTAAAAGTAGGGCTGTGCTTGAGCCAAACGAGATAAAACCGATACGAAATAATTTGTTTCTCTTGATTAATTTGTCAATTTTCTTGTCACGCTGGAGGATTAATTCCCTATAATAGATAATTTCCTCCGCTTGGATTACTTCTTTTTGCTCAAAATTGGTTATTAGTTTGCTTTGTGTTTGGATGATTAAATGCTGTTGGCTAATTTTAAGCTGCCTGTTTTCCAGGAGGGAATCGCAATAAAACGCTTTTATTTGGTACTTTCTAATCTGCTTTAATTCGCCCAGATTGAATTGAGCGTTTGATAACATTGGCAAGGCTATCAGTATTATTAAAAGTGTCCACCGCTGTATATTTTCGCTCCATTTCATTCTGCAAATTTACATATATAGTTTCGGTTTCTTTTGGTTTAGTAATAAGACTATCTAAGACTTCTTTTAAGCTATCATTTGAGGCGTTTAAAGTTGCTTTAATGCTATCTAATCTTTGTATGTTTTTGTCCTCGTTTAAAGGCGTTAATTCGCTTGATGGAAAAAAAGCCCAAATTAAACAAGCTAATGCAAAACCGTAAACAAAATATGAATAGGTTTTATTGGTAAATCGAATAAATTGTTTTGCCGCCAATTTTTTGAGCCTTTAGGATTTGATTTCTGTTATTGCCTTTTCTTTTTCTGGAAACGTGTACCCAATTAGGATTTTTTGAATCGCCAAACTCCCAAATTAATTGGTCAAAATCAATTTTTGCCCTGATAAAATCAAACAATTCGCCATTCGTTATTCCTCCAAAAATGTCACAGTCCAAGTCAAGTGCCTCACCTTTGCAATGTTGCGAGCTAGAACTACCGCCAATTTTACTATTCAATTCCTTAGACCTCAGCCCGCTACTTATGTAAATAGCCTTGCCAAAGTAATCTCTGCAAGGTTGAAATACATTTTCTGCTAGGCTAATAAGGTTTTGTAGTTGCTCTTCATTTGGCTGGTTGTCGATGCCGTATCGGTCGGCTGTGTTGCTTTTTGTTGCCTCTTTTAAGGTTAAATTTCTGCTCAAATTCATATTATCGCCTTTGGTTTTATCATATAATCGTAAACCAAAGTACGAAATTCTTTGTTTTCCTCAGCATCCTTTTTAATGTACTCTAAATCTACCTGAATCTGGTTGACTGATTTATGTAAGCTTTGCTTTGACTTTTCCACGTCACTTAACATATCTCTGTTCTTTCTGTCATTGCTCTGAAGGACACGAATATCACCATATAATTTTACTAAAGTTCCTATTACTGGTATCATTATGCCGCCAAACGCGATGCCTGCTGTTAAAAGTTGACTCATTCTTCTGAAATTATAAACGTTTCTGGTTTAATTATTCCTGTTTTTCTTCCAAGCCAATCAACAGTAATAGAAAAAATACCTGTTAAGGTATAGCCGCTTACCTGCAACGTTAAATCACCTTCGCCTGCTTTATTCAAAGCCCATTGTGTTATCTCTTCATTGTTTACTCCGCTATGAATGAGAGTAACGAAAATCGCGCTAAACGTAAAGCCGATAATCATATTATTCCACCGCTTTGAAAACCACCTATAAAAACTGCGTTTAAATCCGTTTGGCTTTTTGCCATAGTAATATTCGTGGTTTTGGTAGTGGATAAATTCTGAGGCAATTACCCCAACGAAAATAACAACAGCGTAAATAAGTAGTTCTTTCATTTTATCTCCCTGCTGGAATTACATTAGCATTAAAAGTAGTTATTGCGTCAAAAAAGTCTTGTGCCTCATTTGATGTTAAACCTTGATGAATTGCACAAAACCTATACCTTCTATTTGAAAAGAAAGCTGGGTTTGTACCGTTGTTTCTGCAGAAAATATACAGCGCATCCGAATTAAATGACCAGCCCCCTAAATTATTTTTACTGCCTTCTGTTGACCCGTTTAAATAAGCCTCCATATCATTTGCTGAACGCCTTACCATCGTTCGTACACCCAACGCATTAGCCGTTCCGCTAACAGAAGCGCCTAAGGAACCTAATATATAGGTATAAGTAGGATTTAGCATCGCTAAATGGATGTAGGAATTTGAACCGAAATCAACCCCACCGCCCGAACCTGTGGCAATATCTAAAGTTATTCCAAAATTATTTTCGCTCGCTCCAGATGCATTAGGTATAAAATTAGTGCTTCCATAAATATTTGTCCCATTTCCTTTTATTCCCGTTGGCGAAAAAATAGGTGGGTTAATCCAAGTAATATCATAAACAGAAGGGTTGACGGCATTAATTGAGGCAGCGGCTAAACTTGTGGGGCTTATTGGATAAAGCGCAAAGAATTTTGAATAAATATTAGAATTGTTAGTAGTACTTCCCGTTCCTTTTAAATCTAAGAATAATTGATTGACCGCTGCTATCTCCGTAGCGTCAACAATACTTGCTGCTGCTATGTAAGCTGTTACGTCTGGGTCAATTGAGCTGCTATTGCCGACTTGGCTGTATATTCCTAATCTTCCGCTCATTTTACGCTTTTAAAGTTCCGATTAATCTAAATGAATTGTTTGCAGTCTTCTTTAAAATTGTGCCGCTAAATGCCTTATCTAGCTTTAGATTTCCATCAACCGAATCTATTACTTGCGCTCCACTTGTTGCAAAACTTATATCTGCTGTAAGGTCTATCGGTGAAAACTCCCATTCTGAACCAATTGGAAAGTCTGTATTTGCTTGGTCTGTTACTGTTATAATAATTGCTCCACCGCCTGCATTTACATCGTAAAAGGTATTTGCGGTAACCAACTCTAAATTTATACTGGCTGTTATTGTAGTGCCTACTGGTCTGAAAGAAGCCAAAGAAGCGGCAACGGTTGAACCTGTAAAAATCTTATCTCCGCCTATATTTTGGTTTGTGGTTAAGTCTACCAAATTACTCAAATCTTGGTCACCTGTATTTGTTCCACTTGTATTTGAAAGCGTTGTTATATCTGCTGCTGTTACAAATTTATTTGCAAATCCAGAATCTGAAATGTCATCAGAATTTAAAACAACTGTTCCAACTTGACTATTTACGCTCACAACCGGTGAAGCTGGGTAACTTAGTTGTGTCCATCCTGCAATTACTGATGGGTCAGTTCCTGTAATCACGAAATTAGTACCTAAATCTGACCTTAAACACCAGTCACCTTTTTGACCTGTTAAAGCTAACATTGCTGCTTGATTTGCAACAGTTCCTAGAAATTCAGTTATAGCAATAGCAGGAATTTGAGAGGCTAAAATTTGACTAGAACCATCTAAGCCAGCATAACCATTCGGCACATTTTTATTTGAAGTTTGTTCAGCACTTGCAACAAGTGTTTCGATTGTATCTAAATTTACCGATTGCGTTACGTCAATGAAACCTAGCTTTGTTCTTTCGGCTGGAATCATTAAAACTTTATTAATACCATCAACAATAACATCAGCCTTATCGGATATTATATTAAAGGCAGAGTCGTTTAAATCTGTTTGTGTGCCTCGTGTATCGGCTGCGCTGATGTTACCCGTTGAGTTGTCCGCTAAGTTTGTGTTTATTGCGGTTTGAACGTCCGTTCTTGATTTATTTGCCATAATGCAAAGTTAATGATTAACTATAAAATTTCTTATTATTTGAGTATCTACTTATAAATTCGATTGAGCCGCTTGGATACGGTCTTGAATTGCTATTGTCTGGCGCAAATTCTCCATTTACCTCCACCAAAGTATTAACAAAATCGTCATTGTTGCTGCTGTTATAATCGCAAACTTTCAAATCATCTGCCATCAAAACTGTGTACATCAGCAAGTCGAATACTTCCCTTTGTGACCGTCTTAATTCAAGGCTGTAAGTTTCTCTAAAACTTTTGGAAATAGTTCTTTCTCTTCCGTTGCTCATTCTCACACCTTCGACTTCATAAGGTGCTGACCTGTTATTAAAAATAGCATTGTCTAGTCTAATTTGACCTAGCCAATTCAAACCAACATAATCGGTCACTTGCGTTTGTGTTTTGCTTCCAATCACAGAATTTAGTTTGTATTCAAACCTAACCGTTTCATCTGCTCTTGTTTGGCTGTATTCTTCCAGACAGTACTCCATTGAGTAACGATTACCGCTTGAATAATCCCAATCCATTCTATATTTTCCGACTCCAAAACTTGTTAAAATTGGCTTCCAATTGATTTTACTACCAAAATAGTTCCTGTTATTACGGCTTACCGCACTTAAATCATTAGCTATATTGGACAAAACAATATCCCAAACTTTAGTTATCTCGTTATATTTCTCTAAGTTCATTGTAACCGAAAACTGAACAGGAAATAACTCAATAAAGCCAGTAAAATCATTGATAAATGTGTTGGTACTTGTTAAGGATGCGAATACTTTTAAAGGCAAACAACATACTTTGAATGGGTTCTCTGGAATGTCAATAGTTGGAGGAATTACAATGTCCTCAAGTGCTAAAACATTAGTTTTAAAAATTTGCCCATAATCAGAAGTCGCGGCAACTTGAGTGTCTAAGTTAATACTAACCGATATAGTATATTCTAAAACGCCAAATGGTAGTTTTGAATCGTCAATATCAAATTCTCCTGTAAATACTGAGCCTACTTTAGTAATTCCAATTAATCCAACTGGATTATCATTTTCAAAAACAGATACAGATTGTCTATCCCAAACGCTTGAAAAAGAAAAGTTGTTTTCAAAGTCTCCATTTTCTTTTGGAATAATTCGAGCAACCATATAGACATCGGCTGCATTTGGTGCTGTGCCTCCTGTATAAGTGAATGCAGCTTTTACCGTTGTTTTTTTGTTTGTTAAAATGTATGGATTAGAGGAATAAACCAATGGAGTTGTATCGTCAAACGTGGTTAAAGCTGTAGTCCAAAGCGCATTAGAATCATAGTCCTTATTTATTAATACAGTATCGTTATTAATTTGATGCTTTGTTACTCCAGAAATTAAATTAGTTTGCACCCTGTAATTAATCGCCCAATCTGTAAACGTTGCTAATCTAGTCCAATCGTTATTATAACCGTTGAAATTAGCTGTTGTGTCTTGGAATGATACAGGAAAACTATTTATTAGAAGCTGCTCCCAATATGCCCATCTAAACAAAAAAGTGTGTTGAAATTTATAAGCAAAATTTGGAACTCCACCAATTACAGTATCTAAGCTAGGGTCACGAAAAGACTTATTATTTGCTCTGATTTCAAGCGGGTTAACTTGGAAGTTTGTCGGTGTAGTTCGGTTTATAAATCGCACCGCACCTATTAAAGGTTCATTCGATAAATCTATGCTTTCACTTTGCAAAACTAACTCCTCGTTCGTGCTTGAGTTTATTGCTACCAATTCAAGGTTAACGCTATCTAATTGAACGTCTGAAAGCTGAGTAGTTTGGGCTAACATTACTTTGCTATCAACCGTAATTTCATCCTCCACCTTTATAACTGGTGAACTGCTTACAATTGTGGCATCGTTTTGGTCGTGAAATAAGATGTCTGAAGTTGTTACGGCTGTCGTGTCTGGAATGTTGACTTTGATTTCACCATAATCAATTAAAAAAGTCGTATAGTTTGCCGTTTCTGCTGTTCGTAATTCAGAACCAGCATAAGCCCAAATTGAGTAGTTTTTTTGACTTAATGAGTCAATTTTTGCTTTTGAACCTGTGCCGAAGTCTACATCAAAAGAAATTGTCACGCTTGTAGCTGTTGCAGTGTTTGTTACGTTTGTAAGCACTTGGTAAGCTGTTCCGTTATTCTCTCCACTTGTTGGTCCTGAGCCTTCAGTAATAAAACACCTATCCCACGCATAGTTCTCTATTACAGTGCTGTTAATGTTTTGGTAGTCTGATGCATCTTCTGGGTGCATTATAAAATTTAGACCAATGTATTTAGGATATGGTGTATTTATTTTATTAATTGTGAAGCTAACCGAAACAACGTCATCCCTAGTTAATGAATTTACTGTTGCCGCGTTTCCATATGTTGCTCCACTTGCTGTGAAATCTGAAACACCGCCATTATACTTTTCATCCTTCCAACCTGTGTTGCCATCTTTCTTATCAAAAACAAGTTCTTGGTAAACATTCGGGTCAGCTAAATCTCGCAAACCTCTAATTCTAAATACTTGCTTTAAGCATTGAGTTTTTGCGAAATAGTTTGGTGCTAAAACATTTGGGAAACTAGTCCAATCAAATATTTGTGGTGCTAAATAAAAAGGAATTATAAAAAATTCTTGAATAATTCTATATCTATACGCCTCAGTTTCGCCACCTGTAATTCCTAAATATATAACTTTACAACTTCCAATGTGCCAAGATTTTAAACCTTGTGGAATCATTTCTTTTACTGATGGAATAGTCGACCAGGGGCTTGAATTTTCACCATACTCAAAGCGCATTAATTCACCATCAATCGGAGATGTAAAGGCAGTCGCTCCATTGTTTGTTGGTAGTCCGTAATCAAAACTAATCCCTGTTGGATTTTGAACCAAGCTAAATACAGCACTTGCATCTGCTGGGTCAGGTATAAAAGTAGTTGATACTCCTAATTCGTCTGTACATCTAACTTGAAAATCATTTAATTTTTCGCTTATTAATAATCCTAAGCGACCTCCAGATGAAGATTGATTAGAGTTGTTTAGCGGATTTGTTGCGCTTGTAATCTTTAATTCATCGCCTACGCTAAAGTCTCTAAATCTACCGCTTGAATCGAAAAGCCAGTCATCTGTTAACATTGTAATGTCCGCAAATTCTGCTGTCTCTGCCACGCTACAATTAAACCACGTTTGAAATCTGACAATTACATCTAGCGTAATTTTTTGAAATAGGTTACCTTTTAGGTAGTCAATTCCTGTACCTGGTGTGGTTTCCTCTTCGTATGCCTTGTATGATTCTAAGTATCCTGGCATTATCTAAAACTTTTTACTATTTCGTCCATATCAGCTTTCATCTGTGCCGTTTTTTTTGTTATCTCAAAACTTTCAAAAGCCTTTTGTGCCTCCTCTAATTCCTCTGGAGTTGCTTTTTTTTCTAGCTTTACCATATTACGGCTTAACTGATTTTCTAATTTTTTAGCAATATCACCAAGTCCTTCAGTAATTTTTGCTAATTCTTTGAAATCTATATCCATTTTACGAAAGTACGATTATTAAAATTAATTTCCATCGGGTTCGGTTAACGTCTCAACCAAATTAGTTGTGTAGTTTTTTCTTTCTTTCACCACAAAATCAGCTAATCTACTTCCACTATTCCACGAACAAGAGACAACCTCCATTATTTTGTTCTTAAACCTCACATTTCCTTCGCCCATAACCGTTAAGACATCGTTTAAATTCATCTCTACTTTAGGCACGTTGTAAATGTATCGCTGTGCGCTTTCTTTGCCTGGAGCAAATGATTTGGATTTATGGAATACGTTATAAAGATTAAGCGCATTTAATTGAGCGTTATTATCTACCGCTATTTTTGTTTTCCTCATATCAGAATTAACATTTAACAAAACGATTTTAGCGTTTCCAATTTGGTCTTTATCCAGTAGCATCATTCCAATTCTGTTCTCTATAATATCGCCTAAATTTGGGTCATCTAAAGTTGGTACTGGGTCAAAGTCTACTTTTATATCAATTCCAATTCTGCCTAGTACCCTCTTAACGTTTCGAAGCTTTTCCATTATCTTATTTACTATTCCGATAACTGCATTAGCTGCCTTAATTAAAGCCCCTACAACTGCGCCAATTACATCGAGCAAAGCATCCACCGCCTCTTCTGGTTGTGTTAATTTCTCTTTTCTTATTGCTCTACTAAAACCAAAAGAAACTTGATTAAATCCCTTTAATAGTTGAAGTTTTCGCTCTGCTTTGCTAAGTCTTGGGTGCGATAATTGGGCTTGCATTATTGTACCCTTATAATTATCTATGGTATTTAGGTCAACCATATCAGTCTCAAATCTTAATTCCAAATTGCTAACTAAATTGCTGGCATTGGTTGTGAATTGAGGAATGTAATAGTCAGGAATAGTAAAGTTTGCAGATGTCAAAGGTTTAAGCATTGGTAATAATTCCAAGCCTTTTGCGCTGCTTACAATTCTCAGATTAAACATTCCTGTAATTCGTCTCAATAAATCCCCAAATGTGCCAGTATAATAACCTGTTTGCTCTATTTTATTACCGAATAAGTAACCCTTTATTCTATCGTCTGCCTGAGTAACTGGAGCCGCGAATGCTTCTGGTATAATGTGAAGCCGATTAAAGGTTGTGTCTTGTAATATTGCGCTTGAATATTTTAGTCCTAAATAGTTGCAAGCCGCTTCGATTTGTCTATTAACGCTCATTGATGCTGCGTATTTTACCCTACTAATTACCAATGCAACTAAATCAAGTATTAATTTAACAATTGAAATCACTAAAAATATCGCGTAAATTATAGCCGCAATCGTTCCAATAATACCACCTAAAGAATCAATTATAGTGGAGACTTTTGTACCATCGGCTGTAATCTCCTTAACGCTTTGCTGTATCCAGATACCTATTGATACAAGTGTAAGCGTTGTAATCATTATGTCCTTATAATTTGGCACGCTGCTAATCACATAAGGAACAAAAACTTTATCGTTGTCCGTCAAAAAACCTTTTTGGTAAAGCGTTTGAAAGTCTATTCCATCAGCCACCTCAGTCACCCATTCAAGACCTGCCCTTTCTTTTGTGTCCGCTGTGACGAAATCTCTATCCCATTGCGCTGAAGCTAAATCTATATAGCCATCTAAAACATTTAATGTTTTGCCGTTTTCTACTATTTCCCTTCTGTGGGGTAGCCCCATTGTGATTCCCTTACCACCAGAAACACCATTTTTTAAGTAGTCGGTTAATATTTTGGCTTCATTTTCAGCCCATTCAAATGAAAAAGTACTTAATGAAACATCATTATCACCAGGTTGAAAGTTAATTTCAAGCGCAACATCGTCATTGTTAACAGGGTTATTAACCTTTACGCCATTTATATAGTCAATTACTTGCATTAAAATAATCGTTTAGGTTTCGACTTACTTACTTTTTTCATTCCGTTTCTAAATTGCGTATGAGTTACAAAAGCATTTTCATCAATATGAAGGCTTACCTTGCTATTTTGCACCGCTTTTTCTAGTGAATCTAATCGGCTAACTATTCTACTATCATTTAAAGCAATTGAAGCCGTTAAACCGCCTCTTTCGCTGTTCTGCACAATATCAACAATTTGTTGGTTTGTGTAGTCCGTTAATGCTGCGGAATGTTGGATGCCCATTATTTTCTCCCGACCATCAAACAAGAATGCCTTACCGCTTTTGGTTCGACCTAAATAATCGTCTTTGCCTGTGTTTCTTACTTTGCTGCCTGACATATCAGCTTCAACACCCTTGTCCGTTCCTTGCTCGAATAAAGCCGTTACCGCTTCCATTACTCCAATTGTAGCTAATGCCTTAAATGGTGCTGTGTTTGCATCGTCTTTTGCATATTCAGCCGCCAAATTAAAGTAGGCTAAAATTTTCTGTCTTCTTTCCTGCTCTTCCTGCTCTCTTACTTTTTGAGCTTCTAATTTATCTTGCTGCGCTTGTAATGCTGCGGCATTGTTTTCAAGTCCTTGCTCCGCTCTGCGCTCTTGTCGGTCTAAAGCTTTGGCGTTTTCTTCTGTTTCTCTATCAAAACCAGCTAATCTTTTTTCTGATGCTCTAGTCATTGCATCTGAAACAGCGTTAACTCCCTTTTCAATTGTTTCTATTTGTTCTTTTCTTAGTGCTTCCTTGTCTTTGGCTAATTCTTCTGCAATCTTACGTTGTTCATCAGCTGCTTTTAAATCAGCGTCTATCTGGTCTTGTGCTGCTTTTTCAGCGGCCTTTTTAGATTCTTCTTCTTGTTTTTTTCTTTGGTTTGCAAGTGCCTCATCAAAGCCAGCCATTGATTGACTATCAGCATCAAACTCAATACTCAAAGCATCGTCCTCAGAATCTTCTTTTACTAGCCTCTTGGCTATATCGTCTCTAGTTTGCTTTTTCGCTTTTTCTTCTTTTAATATTTTATCTGTATTTGGTTTTGCCGCTTCTTCTGCTGCTAATTGTAAGTCTGTTTTTTCCCCGCTTAAAGTTGCAATTTCTTGTTCTGCTGCAAGTATTCCTAAGCCAATCTCATTTCGTCTTTTGATTCTTGCAGCGACTTCTTCATTTGTAAGCTTTGTAATTAGTTTAATTTGACCTCCTGTTTTTGTTTGTTGATAGGTTATTTTAACAAAGTCATCCCCTTGCTTGTCTAATGCTAAACTAACTCGCGTTAATTCTTCTTCGTAATCCTCTAATATAGCTTTTTGCTCAGCAATAGCATCGGCATTCCTTGTTTTTAGTACTTCCTTTTGAACCTCTAAAAACTTTCTTCCCGCTTCAGTACTCACACCTAATGCAACTCCATATTTATCATATTCAGTAACAGCAGTAGGAAGGATTCTTGCAATATCCTGAGTAAGTTTATTAATTTCTTTTTGGTCTTCTGCGCTCTTTACTTGCTTAGTAGACAAGTCATCATATCTATCAAGCATTGGATTTAACTCATTATCTAAGTCTTGTAAAGCATCCCTTTGTTGATAAAAGCTAGTAGCCAAGCTTTCAGCTGGTGTTAATACTCCAAGTAATGAAGTAGCCAACTGTACTAATCCTCTTGAAAGGTCGCTAAAAACCCCCTTACCTTCAAGTAGTCCTAAAACTAAACCCTCCCAAGCTGAGTCAAGTATTTTAATGCTACCTGATAAAGTGTCTAATTGGGTGTCTGCCATTTTTTTGGCTGCCCCTCCCGCGTTATTTAAACCTTCTTCTAGTTCTTTAGTTGTATCAACACCATCAGCCAAAACAAGGAATGAAGTAGCCGCTCTTTTACCCACTAATGCCGTTGCAGTTTCTAACTTGTTTTGACTATTTACGATTTGTAAAAGTCCCTCATCTAAATCAATACCTGCCGCATTTAATTCAATAAAACCAGCTTTTAATGCGGTCCCAGCTTTGCTTCCAGAAATACCAGCATTTGCCAAGCTACCAAGTAAGGCAGTTGTTCTTTCAACGTCAACTCCAACCGCTTTAGCAGCAGGCGCAGCATCCTTCATTGATTCTCTGAATTTCTCCATATCCAAAGCTGAAGTACTAAAAGATTTTGCCATTACGTCGACCACTCTTTGAGTTTCTTTAGCATCTAAACCAAAACCGCCCATTGTAGCACCAGCAACCGCAGCCGCCTCGCTTAAATCTGTGCCAGTTGCAGCCGCTAAACTTAATGTGGCTTCAGTTGCGTTTAGAATTTCTTGCTTGTTAAATCCTAATTTTGCAAATTCTGTCTGTAATTTAGATACTTGACTTGCACTAAATGAAGTTTCCGCCCCTAATCGCTTTGCATCGTTTGTTAGCTCTTTAATATTGTCCGATGTTGTGCCTAATACGGATGCTAGGTTGGCATTAGTTTGCTCAAATTCTCTCGTTCTTTTTATTGCATCACCAAACACCCGAACAAGTGCGGTAACGCTTAAAAAAGCCGCCCCAATTGAAGCCGCTGCTCCGCTAAATACTTTTGGATAGTTTCCTACATTTCGCTGGAATTGTCCTGCTGATTTATCAACTTTCTTTAGCTTAGAATCTAATTTAGTTACTTCGGCTTTTAACTTTCGTGCTTGCTTTGAGTTTTCACCCATAGACAATGCAACTTCTTTATACTTTTTCCTTAGTTCGTTTAGTGTCCTTGCTTCTTTTTCATAGGCGCTAATTAAACCTAGCTTTTCACGCGCTAAAAGTTTGTTTGCTTTGTTTTGCTCTTGTAACTGTACCTTTGTTTGTGTTAATGCTTGCGCCTCCAATGTCCTAGATTGCTCTAATTTCTTCCTAGTGGATAGTAGTGCTTTGGTTGTTGCGTTGGCTTCTTGCGTTACCTTGTTATGCGCCTTTACGTCCGCTGCGTTTTTAAAAGCGTTATTTTTTAGTATTGCTTTTTGAGCAACTAACAACTTTTCTAACTCAGTAACTAAAATTTGAGTTTCTTTAGTTATGCTTGTTATCGCATTTGGTGCAACTAAATCCTTCCTTTCTATTCTTTTATTTGCCATTTAGCAAAGTTAAGATATTTAGCCTTTTTGTTTAGGCTTATTTTTTTGGCTCAATCGGTTCAAATTAGTTAAGTACATTCGGGTAGATAATTCGTTCGGATTGCAAGGGTAAAGCTGTTCGCTCATTATGCTAATTATCTCAAAAAAATCTGGTGCTGCTTCGTTTTTTTTATCGTGTAATTCCTTCTCCTGTTCTGCAATTATTTTTGCCGCTAAATCATTGCCTGATGCTGCATTCAATTGTTTCAATACATACCTCTGATTTGATTTTAAACTTTCAATATATTCAGGACTTTTTAAATTATGGTCAATTACTTGGTCTGTTATCTTTTCCCAAGCATTAAATAAATCTTCCTCCGTTGGATTGCCTTCAATTATTAAGTTTTCAAGACTTGCATTTTCTGTAATCTGATGATATTTTAAACAAGGTAAATCGTCTATTGATGTGTAGTATTTTACTTTTTCCATTCTTCTAATAGTACTTCAATCATTACAGGAATTGCACTGTCAATTAATTCGTTAAAACTAGCCTCGTTTAATCCTAAAACTTCCCAAGTTGGTAGAAGTTTCTCGAAATCCGCTCCGCTTTCACCTTCCTTTGTTGGTTCTTTTACTAAATCGCCAAACTCTAAAATATAATCATCCGTGACACTGACCACTTTAAAAGACTTGTACAACGCTCCAGTTTCGAACAATGTCCACGGTCCTGGTCTTTTTCCGTATCTAATTATTGACTCCCGCGAGTATGGAGGCATTATTCTGTTATTCGCTGCTTTACCTTCTTTTAATTGCCCTAAGTTTAGACTAATGACTAAATCTTTTATTGGCTTCTTTTTAAACGTCAAGACAAAAACTTTTCCAATGTCGGTCTTGTTTATGTTCTCAGCTAATTTTTTTAGTGCATACATTCTCCAAAGTAAAGCAAAAAAAAAGCCCTAATTTCTCAGGGCTTCATTTTTTTTAGAATTATTGTTACTTGATGCGCTTTCGCTTTGTCACCTTTTTAGGATACTGGTCTTTGTATTCGCTCCAAAGTTTGTTGAAATCGCCTCTTACACCTCCGTTATATAGCACGCCTACAAACGCTTTTTTACCTTGAATTGTAGGTTCAAAAGCATCGTTTGGAATATTTACATTAGGATAGTAGTGTATCATATTAGAAAGTTATTTCGGCAGCTTCTAATTTTGAATCATCAAAACCAAGAACAGCAGCACCCAAACTACATTGATAAAATAAACCAGTAGTTAAAGGAACATCAAACTTATAGCTTCCTGGTACTGTACTACTTTCAGTTATTACAGGAGTTAAAGGGGTTCCTGGTACAGCTTTGTCAATAACAACAAATGAAGTTAAACCAGACACTGCTCCAGGATTTTTTAAAGAACCGAAACCGTTGGTAATTTTCATTGTAAAGCCTGTTCCACTCACTGCGCTTGCAACTCCTGAAATATCTACAAGACCGTTATAAGACAACCAATCAACATCATTTGCAAAGTCAGTCGACAAAAGCATTCTAACATCTGAATCCTTTACAGAAATACTCCATTGAAAACCTAATTGAATTTTAGCAATTGTTGTATCTGTTGTGTCTATTGTTCGAACATCCCAAGTCTCTTGGTCTAATGAAAGTGGAGCAAGGTAAAGAGGGTCTGAACCATCACCGATAAGATTGCCTTGAGCATCTACTATATAAGCACCCATATTTGAACAACCAAACCCTTCAATTTGCTTTGCATAATCTCCAGACAAAGAAAGCATTTGACCGCTAAAAGTTTTAACGCCGTTACGAATCTTCACGTTTTTTCCACTTGGAAAATCTTCCGTAACCGGGTCACCTCTTTCGTTCGTTACGTTTTCCATTTCTGGAAGTGGGTAAAACCTTTTCTTATCGTCAGCATCATTAATGAAAGCCTGAATTAAGGCGTTGTCATAAGCAGTTGCTACCGTTAAACGATTAGGATTATTACTAGAGTCCACCATAGGGACTAGAATTAGACGTTTTGCAACGTCTTGAATTGGCATACAACCAGGTGTGCCAGTATTTGATAAAGTTACGTTGCAATCACAAGATGCCGCCATAATGTTAAGTTTTTAATTTAATACAAAAATAAGTAATTTTATTCAATGTCAAAACCAATATTAAATCCTGAGCCAAAAGCAAAACCGTTAGCGGTAATACTTTGTCGTGTTGGGCAAACCATACTCCTTTTAAT
>Ga0209308_10001375_pt1 | contig 22655 bp, 18 predicted proteins | sample COGITO_mtgs_1204_3_FD_184806 | JGI IMG/M metagenome (GOLD analysis project Ga0209308, IMG submission 184806) | Pelagic marine microbial communities from North Sea - COGITO_mtgs_120405 (SPAdes) (version 2) | ecosystem: Environmental > Aquatic > Marine > Epipelagic ...
AGGCCGAGCCAGTCGCGTCTATCTGCGCGGAGATATAGATCAATACGAAGATGGAAAGCCCTGCGGAAGAGACGAGGCGCAACACATTGGTCTTCGACTTGAAGCGACTAGCCATGTAGTCGATGACAGTGATCGAGTCGTATTTATCAGTGAGACGCTTGAAGCGATTCGCCATCAAGAACCAGGCGACGCCCACACCGAATAGCTCGCCGACCACGACCCAATAGGTACTAAATCCAAGCATGGCACCCATGCCAGTTAGCCCTAATAGCAGCCAGGCCGACTCGCCTGTGGCCTGTGCCGAGAAGGCAGCAACCCAGAAGCTAAGAGACTTACCACCAATGACGAAGTCGCTCATGCTCTTGACCCGCTTAGAAGCCAGATACCCCAGAAATATCAAGATTCCGAAGTAGATGACGATCATCGAGTATTTCTCTAGCATGGGATTTCCTCTGCAATGTGACCAGACCAATAATACCTTCCGGCAAAGCAAGTTACACCATCGGATATCAGTTAACTACGCCAAGCTCAGAACGCATAGGAACAAATCGGGGAAAAGCGATAGCGATGGCTGCCCGCTAACTCCTATAATAGCTTCACCTGCTGCTTCCCGCAGGATGTCATCGCTGGAATTCGTTTATGTCACCACTCATTTTAGGTGCAGTGCTTCTCGCCGCTGCGCTCCACGCAGTGTGGAATGCCCTCATCAAGGTGAGCGGAGATCGCCTGGTTATTATGGCGGTAACCACTGCAACTACATCTGTACTGGTGATTCCCATTCTCTTCTATCTACCCTCGCCCGCCCCCGCGAGCTGGCCCTATCTCATTTCATCCGCCTGCGTACATAGCTTCTACATGCTGGTCTTGATTAAGGCTTACGGCCTGGGTGACTTCGCTCAGGTCTACCCTCTCTCCAGAGGATCGGCTCCGCTACTCACAGCGATGTTGGGCTTCTTGTTACTCAACGAATCGATGGAACCAAGCGAGATGTTAGGCATGCTACTGATAGTTGCCGGCATCTTTGGCTTGGCTCTGGAAACCAGTGCTGGTGTCTTGCAACTGTCCCGCCCCGCCCTTTTCTATTCTCTGTTGACCGGATTATGCATAACGGCCTATTCCCTGGTCGATGGCATGGGCGTTCGGCTATAGGGCAATAGCCTTAGCTTTATTCTATGGATGTTTTTCCTCGATGGCTTCCTGGTGCCTCTGGTTGCGCTCGCCAGGAGACCAAGAAAGCTATTGATAGACACGATAAAGATCGTATGGAAACCCGGTCTCATGGTTTCACTACTCTCGACGATTGGCTACGCCATCATCGTCTGGGCATTCAGCCAGGAACGCATCGCACCGATTGCCGTCCTGCGCGAGACCAGTGTGCTATTCGCGATGCTGATCTCCGTTCTCTTTATCAAGGAGGCGTTCTCCGCGCTACGCGTACTGATAATAGGGATGATTCTAGGCGGCATTATTTTGCTGGGCCTCTAGTCTGCGCAGAATTTACCGTGCACATTCTTCCACCTCCAGCGCAATCTGCCTATTTTCCCTCTAGGCAGAGCATTAACTGGCTACCTAATATCCCGCTTATTTAACAGTAATGTCTGCGCTACACAGGAAAACGGGCGAAAAGCCCCTACCTTAGTTTGATCTGGACATCTAAACCTGATATCACAGTAACTGAGCCCCTAGCTACAGCTAGGGGCTCAGTTACTGCTGGATGTATAAGAGACCGATCGGCTAGGAAAAAGAAATAAAAACCTAGCATTCCATCACTTACTAAACAGAGAAGACCTACGATGTATACACTTATACTGTTAGGCATATCCCTCGGCGGCATAGCTATCTTATTGCTTATAAAACCGGAGGCCGGTTTCGAATTCGGTCGTAAGTATTTTCTAAAGTCAGGGTTTCAGTACGGCACTGTGGCGGCGAGCCTCATCCTGGCCATTGCGATCTATTATTCCGCCGCATCATCAAAATTCCCCGCCCTCTTCGAAATGCTAGCGCTATTTTCCGTCGTTGGCGGGGTGATTTGTGTGCTTCTTCCTCCCACCGTTTTCAAAAGCATAGTTTCCTGGGAGCTAAACACATTGTCACCCTATGGCCGTCTTTTGGGCATTTGTTATGGATTGCTTGGTGGCTTTCTTCTCTATGCTGCAGCATAGCAATGGAATAGGGCCTCTACAGAGAGACCTTAGGAGACAAGAAAAATGGGAGACATTCCCCATCTTCTATTTATTTGCCTGCTGACACTTGGCACCCCAATTGTTCTCGCGCAGCAATACGCATTCAATTCTGAGGAAGAAACAATAGAGGGCTGGTATCACTCCCACGACATCCAGACCTGGACGACCAAGGGTGGCGACATCGATGTCATCATGGAGGTACTCGATAAGGTTGAGCGCAGCTTGGGGGCAAAGCGTTTCCCAGAACTGGCGGATACACAAATAGAATTTGGGCCTGGGAACTGGTCTTACGAGTGGATTCAAGCCGGAGATAGAGCGCGCAGCGAAGCAAATAGTCTGAGCGGGTACGACAGACTGCAAAAACTCCGTGCTGCACTAGCCTATTACAGCACCGGATCCTGGCCACATCTAGGCAGAGAAGATGATACCCAGGCGCTGACTAAGGCTATAGAAACCTATATGGCTGCTGGCGCGCTAATGAACACCCCTGTCGCTCACATCGACATCCCTGTGGGGGAGCAAGGCGTGACAAGCGTGAAAGGATATCTACACCTGCCAGCCGGTGCGGGGCCCTTTTCGATAGTCATAAACAGTTTTGGTTCCGACGTCACCAAGGAAGACAGCTTCGACCTGTTCTATCGCGAATTGGAACCTCGCGGGATTGGCATGCTCGCGGTGGATATGCCCGGCATCGGTGAGGCGAAGCAGCTGTCGATGGCAGACGGTTCCGATACGGTCATGGAGGCAGCGCTACAGTTACTAAGAGAGGCCGACTATGCCCAGCAAGGCAATATCTTTGTCGTAGGAGGCAGCTTCGGTGGTAACGCGGCAGCGAGAGCTTTCTACCGACTCGAGGTCGCCGGCGTAGTGAGTATGTGCGCGCCTCTGCATACTGCATTCCAATATCCCCCGGACGCCTTGGATGGCCTGCCTAAACTCACCATCGACGGGGTCAAATCCCGCTTCGGTTTATTGGATCGCTCTACGGCAGCATTGAGCGCCCCACTGTCTGAAGTCTCTCTGATCAAGCAAGGCTATATGCGGGCAGACAAGACCATAGACACGCCCCTATTGGTAATAACTACCAACCGCGACCCGGTATCGCCACTAGAAGATCTGGCAATCTTTCTCGATTCCGCCAGTAATCAAGAAGTCATAGTGCTGGACATGGAAGGACACTGCCCACCTCGAGGCGTACGTGAGCCCGTTGTCGCACGATGGATCGCCGACCAAATACGGAATTAGTTTAGCCCTTCACCTAGAGGGCAGTTTCCCGCAGCGCCGCCCTATCTACTCTTACAGATAGCGGTTCGCGAGTTCAATCCACAGGGGAATCACAAAGAACGCAGCAAGGGTTTGCGCGGTGATTATGTTCGCCATGAGGCTCTCGTTACCGCCTAGTTGCCGCGCCAGAATATAGGCCGAGGGTGGCGCAGGTAATACGCTAAGCAACAGCAGAATTACCGCTATCGAATTAGGCGTTTCGAAAAGCAAGCAGGCAGCAAGCACCAGCCCGGGGACCAAGGCAAGCTTGTTGAGCAAAGCCACTAACATCTGCCAGCTCTGCTCTCCTAGTGCCACAAAACGAATCCCCGCACCGACTGCGAGAAGGCCTATTGGTAATGCCGGCTGACTGAGAATATCCAGAACAGATTCGGCTATGGGCGGAATAGTAAAGCCTGAATAGCTAACAGCGATACCCGCCATACAAGCCAACACCAGCGGATTACTAACAACTGAGTTGATGACACGACTGATTCTCTTGGTGCCTCCTTCTCCGCCACCGGTCAGAGCCACTACGCACAACACATTTACCAGCGGAATATACAGAGCGAGGCAAAGGGCGGCAGTGATCAGACCACTATCGCCATACAGGAGATCGATACAGGCTAAGCCAATAAAAGTATTGAAACGGATACTGCCTTGGTAGATAGAGCTTACCGAGGCTGAGTCGCCGCTAACGAATTTTTTCAGCGAGAATATAAGCAGCGTGATGACGAATAGAGCAAAACCTATAACTTTGCCGATATCGACGACGTCCTCCCAATCGAAATTCGAAGCCGAGAGCCGCACCAAGAGCAGGGCTGGAAAAAATACATAGTAGGTGAGTCGTTCCAACTCCGCCCATGCCGCCTGGCTGGAAACTGGAGCTCGACTAATCAAAAAACCCAAAAGAATTATGGCAAAGATAGGAGTGAGGACACTTAGAATCATGGCGGCATACTAGCCTCACCAGCCCTGCAATTCCAGTCTTCTTCGCAGCCAGGGCTAGACCAATACCTCCACCTTGACAACATTCGGTGCCGGCGCGATACTTCCGACCAGTCCAAGAAAGACCTATCTGCCAAGGCCACTTGCAAACTTCAAAAACGAATACCCAAACAATGTTGTCGGATAAACCTAGAGTTCTTCTGACTCTTCGTTCCGTTGTTGACCCTGTCACTGATAGCCTAACAAAGGGTCTCTATAGAAAATCGGATTTAGAATATCGCCATGGAATATTTCGCAATAATCGCTTTCGCCATCACCACTTGTGTGACACCCGGCCCCAATAACGCCATGATCATGGCATCTGGCCTGAACTACGGCATCAAGCGCAGCCTACCTCACTTCTGCGGCATCGTGTTGGGATTTCCGGTTATGGTGCTCGCCGTCGGCCTCGGCATAGCACAACTATTCGAGCTGTATCCGATAATGCACATAGTCTTGAAGGTTGTCGGCGCTGCCTACCTAAGCTATCTCGCGTACAAGATCGCGAGCGCACCAGTGACCGGGCCCAACGAGACCGAAGGCAGGCCATTCTCTTTTATTCAGGCCGCCGCCTTTCAATGGGTGAACCCGAAAGCCTGGGTTCTGGCGGTAGGCGCCACCGTAACCTATACGACTCTTGGTGAGGGCTATGTGCTACAGGTCATTACTATCGGTCTCATCTTCCTGCTATTCGGAGCGCCCTGCATCATGCTCTGGCTCTGGGGAGGCGCCTCACTAAAGACACTTATGCGCAATCCAAGCTACGTGAGAGTCTTCAATATCAGCATGGCGGTTCTGCTGATGGGATCCCTGATACCCGTCTTCCTGGAACTGCTTGATCAAATTACAGTTTGAAGAAATTCGGAACAAACCTGACAAACCAGGACAGACTTGCCCTGAGCTAGAGTCATGGGATAATCGGCGCAACGCAAACGAGGATACGACACTATGCAATTTATGGTTACCGCCTATGACGGCAAAGATGAGAACGCGCTAGAGCGGCGCCTGTCTGTGCGCGATGCGCATCTCAAGGGAGCGAAGCAGCTTAAGGAGGCCGGGCATCTGATCGCTGGGGGCGCGATCCTCGATGAAGCGGAGCAGATGATAGGCTCCACCATGTTCGTCGAGTTCGACTCCAAGGCAGAGCTGGATCAGTGGCTTGCCAGCGACCCTTACGTAACCGGTAAGGTCTGGCAGGATATTAATGTTCAGCAGATTCGACTAGCGGTGAAGTAGGCTACCCGCCAGTCATTTTCCTGCCATTTCCCTGTCATTCGCCTATCTGGAGGTGCTCCAGCTTCAGGCCTACCGCCGTATTCGGGCCAAATCCTTTCCAGTAGTCATGGTCATCATTCTGCTGGCCATTGGTTACGGAATAGACCGCGTCGGCACCGTCGGGGACAACTTCCAGATACGACACGCTGCCCTCTTTCTGCTTCAGGTAATGATCGAAGTAGGCAGTAGCGAAATGATCCATGATGTTGTTCATACGGGTATTGTCCCACACCGGATCGGTGTAATGAGAGGCACCGATTCCACTCTCACTCTCTAGTATCTCAACGGGAACAGGATAAGGCGCGCCTGCGTTGTGACCTGCATTCTTGTAGGTAAGCAAATAGCGATCACTGTTCACCGCCGCTTCGTAGATCGCTCGCACACCGGCCTCGTATCCTGCGACGGTGTCGTTATCACCAGCTAGATAAAAAGTAGGCACGTCTATTCCAGCGAGATCCTGCTCGCGCCAGAATCCCGAGGCCATACCCCAAGGCGCGACTGCGAAGCCCGCCTTGATGCGCGGATCGAGATTGGATCGATATTCGGGATTTCCCGTAGCGTGCTCATGGAGAAGCTCGTTCGGAGGAGCCATCAGGGAAGTGACCACGTCATCGCTGTAACCACCGCCTAGGTTATTTACCAAGCCATAGCCACCCATGGAATAACCAACAATGCCTGTGGTATCGGCATCGAGCAGGCCATTCAGGAAGCTGCTTGAATCATGGGAAAGATTATCCAGCGTGTTGAGCACAAAGCGCTGATCGAGCGGACGGTTATAGAGCGTGCTGGTGAATGCCTGTTGATCGTCATAGGTGCTGTCGGTGTGATCGATCGATGCAACCACATAGCCCTTGCTCGCAAGATTTTCACCGAGATGACTGATAAGAAAACGGTTGCCGGGGTAGCCATGAGAAATAATGACGAGTGGATAGCGCGCATCTGCACTGTTGGGTTCAGCGTCACGTACCGCGCGACCATGCAGCGTCGCAGTGATATCGGGATTGCGAGTTATGGCCTGATACTCGCCGCCGGCTGATTGATTCGCAGCAAGCTGTGCGGGGTACCAGACTTCGACAGTTAGGCTTCGATCATAGATAGCGCTGTCACCGCCGCGCTTTGTATTCAGAATATCTATTCTATTGGGATCGACAAATTCGAGAGTCTGCACACCAATATCATACTCACCGAAACCCGCCAATTCTGGAGCATCCGGCCTGACAATATCGATGCGGTTTTCCTGTGCAACTCCCATGGAAACCATGCTAAAGAACAGTACTGCCAAGCCAAACAATCTCATACGAAAAGCCCTTTCAGAAAGAATCAAGCGATTCGCACATTATGAATCGCCTAATGTTGATATGCCAGCGCTCTCTCTTCAGCCGTGTCGGTGTGACCATGAAAATCTTGCAAGATCACATACAGGCTAGGCACCAGAAATAGCGTAATCACGGTAGCGAAGAGCACGCCGAAAGACAGTGAAATCGCCATGGGCACAATAAAAAAAGTTGCCGGGCTCGCGGTAATCATCAGTGGCACCAGACCGATAAAGGTAGTCAATGAGGTTAGGAAGATCGGCCTAAAGCGCATCATGCCCGCTGTGGAAACCGCCTCTACCATGCCCATACCTTCATCGCGCAGGCGATTAATGGAAACTACCAACACCAGAGACGCATTCACAACAACACCACTAAGCGCGATGATGCCGAGCAGGGAGAAAAACACCAGGTCGGCGCCCATGATAAAGTGACCAAAGATGGCGCCTATGGCACCGAATGGAATCACACTCATGATAATGAGTGGCTGAGTATAAGACTTTAATGGTATCGCCAGCAGAGCAAAGATAACCATCATAGCAAGCGGGAATGTTGAGAACAGTTCAGACAGGGAACTAAGTTGTTGCTCACCCTCACCACCTACCACTAGCTCCACATCGAGATCTCGCGCCCATTTATCCTTGAACTTGCCGATAACTTCGCGGCGAATTTCGTCAGGCTTAACTACCGTTCGATCGATATCTCCGCGCACAGTAATTACGCGCCGACCATCCTGCCTATTGATACTGGAATAACTATTACCCAGCGAGAAATCAGCGATGCTAAGAAATGGCACCTCGGCACCACTAGGTGTTCGAATCAGTAGATCTTCCAGATTTCCCAGTGACTGGCGCTCGTCTTCCGGATAGCGCACCATCACACGAATATCGTCGGACCCGCGCTGAATACGTTGCGACTCTGCACCGTAGAAAGCCTGCCGCACCTGCGTAGCCACATCGTTGAGTGTCAAACCTAGGGTCTTGCCAGTCTCCAATATCTGAATCTGAACCTCTTGCTTGCCGGCTCGGAAGGAATCGGAAATATCGAATACACCGGGGTAGCGCGCCAGTTCTGCGCGTAGCTCAGTGGAGGCGATCTTCAGATTTTCTTCGTCACGACCCTCGAGGCGATAATTAATTGCATCACCGGCAGAGAACGCATCGGAGACAAAAGTTAACTCCAGCGCATCGGGAATGCTGCCAACTTTTTCGCGCCATCTATCGCGAATCTCGGCAGAACTTATCTCTCCGCGCTCAAAGAAAGGCGTCAGGTACAACACGACTTCAGCTACCTCGCTGCTACCTGCATTACCTCTCCCGGGTCCGCCGGGACCACCGCGTGGTGCTCGGCCACCAATTATAGTTAACACACTGGCAACGACGCGTTCCGTCGATTCTGGCGCGGCACCACTGGCCTTGAGCGCTATCAGCTCTTCATCGAGTTCGGCGGTGAGCTCAAGAGCCTTCTCTTCGAGTATGCTTATCGCATCTTCAGTGATATAACCTGGCACACCGACTGGCATGACCACGGTACCCCATACGGTGTCGCCCTCGACCGACGGCATGAACTGAAATATCACGCGGCCTGACATAAGCAAGGCAAAGGAAATGATAATGACGCCTGTTGCCGTCGCCCAGGCAGCATAACGGTATTTAAGCACTTTCTTTAGAGCGCGCTGATAGCCGTGTTCAGCAAAATATTCCATGCTTCCCGCTATCTTGCCCTGCAAATTCTGCCACACACCTACGATGAAGGTACCTTCACCCAGGTAGCCTGTCGTTTTTCTGTGGGCAATGTGTCCGGGCAATATGAGTTGCGACTCAACGAGGCTAGCCAGCAGACAGAACACCACCACGCCACCAATTGCATTGAAGAACGCGCCCATCTGACCGCCCAACAACAAAATCGGCAGGAAGGCAGCTATGGTTGTCAGCACACCAAAGATTACCGGCACCGAAACTTCCATTGTGCCTTCGATTGCCGCCTCTTCAGGGGTATAGCCCTTACGCTCAAAAGCGTGTATCCGCTCGCCAACAACGATGGCATCATCAACAATGATACCCAGCACTAAAATAAAACCCATTACGGTCAGCGAGCTAATCGTCAACCCCACCGTAGGGAAAAGAGCGAGAGCACCGGCGATAGCAATTGGGATACCGGCTGCCACCCACACCGCCACTTTGAAACGTAAAAACAACGCCAAAATTAATAGTACAAACAAAAGTCCGGTATAGGCGTTCGTGGCAACGGTACCGATCCTGTCCTGTGTAGCGACCGCCGAGTCAGTTATTACATTCAGCTCCATGCCTTCTGGAAGATTAAAGTCAACCGAAGCCATCCAGGCGCGAACCCGCCGAGCCGAGGTGACGATGTCTTCATCTCCCACACGCAGAATATCGATGATCGCAGAGTTCACACCATTCAGGCGCGCATCCAGATAGCCTTCCTCAAAGCCATCGTTGACCGTCGCGATCTGACCTAGACGCAGCTGGGTGCCATCTGGATAAGACTGCACCACAATATTTTCGTACTCATCACCGCTATAAACCTGGCCCTTGGTGCGCAGCAAAATCTCGCCCGATGCGGTGCGGATGGTGCCCCCAGGTAAGTCGAGTGAGGCGCGATCGATGGCGCGTGAAATCTGATCCAGAGTGAGGCCGTATTGGCGCAGAGTAAACTCGGACACCTCAATAGAAATTTCGAATGGACGGATATACTCGATGTTAACCGTGGAAATGCCATCGATATCTAGCAGATCGTTGCGGATATCCTCGGCAACCGTTTTTAGATTGCTATCATCAGTTTGGGATGAAAGTGCCATCGTCATGACGTTGCCACTGGCGCTGAATGCTCGAACTATGGGCTTCTCTGTTTCAGCGGGAAAGGTAGTGACGGCGTCAACCTTGCCCTTCACATCGTTCAAAACGCGGTTTAGATCGGCGCCACTGCTTAGCTCCAAGGTTGCATCACAGCCGCCCTCGCGGGCTGTGCTAGTGAGGCGCTCTATATTCTCAGCACCCTCTAGCGCCTCTTCGATACGCAAGCAGACTGCAGATTCAGACTCGGCCGGAGTCGCGCCCAGATAGGCGACACTAACTTGAATCAGTCCGAATTCAATATCGGGAAATTCCTCCTGATTGAGACTTAAATAGGAGAGAGTCCCGCTCGCCAGAAAGAGCATCATCATCAGATTGGTAGCGACTGGATTTTTAACAAACCATGTAATCGGAGTTCTCAATGTAGACCTCTATCTCGTATTTTTAATCGAGCGAAAATGAACTTATTATTAAATGACTTCGGTAACCGGCTGTACTGACATACCGTTGACAACAGCCTGTATAGGGGAGGTACATATAAATTCCCCCGGTAAGATGCCGCCACTGATAAGTACGCGATCTTCCTCCAGGCGATAGATCTCTACATCGCGGTAGTACATCTTATTTTCTGCGTCTACGACCAACACCTGGTTATTGTTGCGGATAACAGACCTAGGCAAGGCGATAAGGTCATCGACGCGCCGTCCTTGTATAGTCGCCTGTACATACAGACCTATTGGCAACGGTATTTCCGCATTCTTATTCATAGACGAAGCGTTCGCCTCTGGCTGCTTCACCCGAATAATCGTCTGCACCGTGTTACTGTTGGCATCGATGACCGCTTCTGTGCGCACCAACTTGCCGGACCAGTTATACTCCGCGCCGCCATACAAACCAGTCAGGATGACATCGGGAGCACGCTCATCGTCCAACTCACCGCGCATACCCAGAGGTACATCGAGAAATCCTAATTGCCGGATAGCGAGTGGCACCCGAACCTCAACCTCTGTCGCGCCGAGCAATACTGCAACACTCTGCGCTCGATTGACGTATTGACCCAACTCGACATCTCGCGACTGAATGATGGCATCGAATGGCGCCCGAATGTTTGCCCTATCAAGATCGAGCTCTGTCTGCTGAAAGCTTGCCTGGGCATCGGCCAGTCTGGCTATATTCACATTTGCCATGCGAATTGCGTCTTGTAGCTGGGAATCACTGGCCAGGCGCTTGTCCGCCAGCTCGCGCAGTCGATCGAGCTCATTGCTGGCATGGGTTGATTCGGCCTGAGCCTGCTGCATGGCTGCCAGGCTGCGAGCCCGTGCCGTCTCATAGTCGCTACTCTCCAAGCGCAGCAGCGATTCACCCTCTTTCACGAAGCCGCCGGCCTCCATGGCCGAAGAAATCCAGGCAACGGGGCCTGCTACTGGGGCCGAGAGAGAGGCAACCTGGGAGGCTTGCACCTTGCCCTGTGATTCCACGTTGAGCTGAATGGATTCGGCTCGCACTTGAGCTACCCGCACACTAACAGGGATAATCTCGGGTGCGGCCTCATCTACTACCGTAGGGGAGCGCAAGAGCACGGCCGCAACTAAAATACAGCCCGCCAAGATACCAATGGGAAAAATTACACGCTTCATGCGCTAGCTCCTTTGCTGATCTTACATGCCACTAAAGCTCTAATTACTTGTCTGTTCATAGTTATCTACTTATCTACTGTTTATACGAATGAATCGATTACTTCACTGCGCTCAATCCACCTCTAATTCAGCTCGACTCGGCGTGTTAAACCGATCTAAACCGCCATTTGCCTGATTTCTGAGGCTTTGAGACCGATCGCCTCACTCATTGCCGTGCGCAGTTCTTCGAAATGCGCCAGCATGGCCTCTGAGGCTAGCTCGCCATCCTTCTTGTTGATGCTCACTCGAAGTGAGCTGATTAATCGCTTAATCGAGCTCTTCTTTAGATCAGGCCGAATACCCAGTCTCATCATCTGATCTACAAATTGCGCCTTGAGGTCGTTGCTTATAAGCCTAACCACCAGGTTGTCTGCGATTCCTGACAGAGTTTCCATGAATTCACGCCAGCGTGGCTGCATGCCTTCCAAATCAACAGATTCATCAGCTAGCTTTACGACCAGTTGCTTCAATTGGATGAGTTGCTCTGCATTCGCCGCATTAATGGCATTCTTCGCCGTCAGAGCAGCCAACACCCCAAATGTTTCCAGAAATTGGTCGACTAGAACCGGATTTGGAAGGTCATTCAACTGCATAAGCGGCCCTAAAACTGCGAGGCTCGCAGAATCCACGCTCTGCACCCTAGCACCGCCTGGCTGGGTTCGTATCAGGCCCAGTTGCTCTAGCTGGGACAGAGCCTCCCTGACTGCTCCGCGGCTAGCATCAAACCTCGCCGCAAGGTCTCTCTCCGACGGAAAGCGTTCACCGCTTCGATACTGCAGGCGCAGAATCTCGTCGCGCAGCGACTCTGCGATTTCATGGCTGATAGTGTTACTTGAAGACATCGTTTAATTGCTCATCTCTATCCTAAATTTGGGCCTACCGGGGCCAAATGCCAACATTATTTGGTCCGACCAAATTGGTCGGACCAAATATAGGGCCAAAAACCTATAGTGCAAGGGGCAGACGATGAAACGAACGATAAAATTGATAGCTAGCAGAATTTGCCGCTAAAAATGCTGCAGAGGCCGAAATTCCACAGAAAAACACCACGAGGGCTCAGTTTTTAGACAAGTAGGGCAAGAGACTCTAACGATCATGCAACAGAATGGCCTCATGGCAGATTCGAGAGCTGTCACCCCGCTGATTTCGATACTTAGGGGGCATTTTTATGCTGCCTGCCCGTTTTAGAATTCGCATCGCCGAAAAGACAGAGAAAACCCGCCACTTAGAGCCGTAGCAGTTGTTCAGCCGTGGCAAATCTGCTTAAATCTTACCCTCTTTTGCCCATTAGACCACGATTGTCCCGTAAAACTTATATTAATAAATCCGAACAGGCTTATAATTCGCCTAGCGTTAAAATTCTCCAACTCTCCAGCCCTGTCAGATAGAAGAAACAACTAAACATGGAACCAATAAAACAGTATTTGATCGACAACTTCGAAGGAGTTTTTGTCCTCGTCATCCTAGTCTTCGTAAGTGCCATTGTATGGGTCGTAGAATCGAAGCTTTCTTTCCTCAACTTTTTCTATCTACCGGTATTATTGAGCTCTTATTATCTCGGCATTCGCTCAGGAGTACTGGGTGCTTTTTTCACCTTCCTCGTTATAGCCATCTTCGCCAGTATCTATCCAGATCGCTTCATGGCGCAGATGGATATATTTGGCCTCTGGGCTTCGGTCCTCACCTGGGCTGGCTTCCTAATCCTGACCGCTGTCATCGTTGGCTTTACCCACCGCGAGCTGCAGGAAAAGATGACCGAGGCGCTGCGGTCTAAAGCCGAGGCCAGCGGCAATGCGGAGCTACTAGAACAGACCATGACGACAATCCGTGAATTCGAATCTGAACTGGATTACAAGGTTGAGGAAAGAACACGGGTATTGGAAGAGAAGACGAAGTCCATAAGAGCCCACAAAGAGAAGGTAGAGGAAACGCTCTACTCGACCATGGACCCAGCTGTCGTAAAGCTGATGATTGAAGGCCGCATCCGCACCGAAAATCGGCGCATCAGCGTGATGTTTTCCGATCTAAAGGGCTTTACTCAATATTCTGAAGATCACTCCGCCGAAGTCGTGATTACCGAGTTGAACAAATACCTCGCTGACATGGAAACGATTCTACTCAACTACAATGCGCATATCGATAAGTATATGGGTGACGGCATTATGTCCGAATTTGGCGCACCCATTCGCTATGAGAAACACCCCCTTCTTGCCGTGGCCTGTGCCTGGAAGATGCAAGAGAAAATGTCACGCTCAAAATACCCATTCAAGCTACGCGTAGGCGTGTCCACCGGTGTAGCCACGACGGGCATTATCGGAGCCAAGCGTCAGTCTTTTACCGCCTTTGGTGACACGGTAAACCTGGCTTCACGTATCGAAGGCATGTGCAAGCCTGGCGCTGTCACAGTCGACGAGGCCACCTTCAAGGAATGTAGCGAGATTTTCGACTTCAAGCCTGTATCCGGACTCGCATCCTATACGCAGTCGGGAAACCCTGCCTTGGTTGACGAGATCAGCGCACTTATCAAGGCCGTAGACGCTAACACCAACGATGTCTCCATGCGTGTGGAACTAGCGCGCCTGTTAAAGGAAGCGAACGATCCAGAGCAGGCTCACATCCACCTGAAATTCGCAATGGGGCTAGCACCAGACGACAGCGACGTAAAAGTTGCCTATGCCGAGAACTCGGTAATTATGGAGCAGCAACGCGATCTCACCGTACGCGGCCGCCGTAGCACGGTGCATCTGTATGAAGTCGTTGCATTCAAGAATCCGCTAGATAGTTGCCTGCAGCTGCCAGCGAAACTCCTGGAAGACTTAGAGCCCAAGCTAGACAAACTCGTTACCTACCCTGAGGATTTCATCCTGCCCGTGGAGTGCATTGATGCCTCTGTTGGCTTCTCACGACTGACCGGAATTACCGCATTCCTCATCGCCGACCGAATGAACCTGGTCGATCAAGAAAAGCATGACATTCTCGAAGCCGGTTACCTTGCGGAGATTGGTAAGACAATCGTGCCAGAAAATATTCTAAATCGTAATGGCGGCCTAACTGAGGATGATTTCACTCATATCCATATGCATCCAGAGAGAGGGCGTGCGCAAACTACGCAATGCCGGCTATGAGAACGAGAAGATGCTAGAACTTATCGAGTGCCATCACGAGAACTACGATGGCTCGGGTTATCCTGCAGGAATTCAAGGTGACAACATACCGGTCGGCGCGCGCATTCTAGCGGTAGCCGAGGCTTATATCAGCCTAACCTCTAATCGCCCCTATCGTGATCCCTGGGATGGCAAGGCCGCCCTGAACGAGATCGGAAAATATGTTAGATCCGGCAAGTTCGATCCAATGATCGTTGATACGCTAGCTGACATCATTAGCGAGCTAGACTAGAAATATTTCGGAAGGCAAATTCAAAGCAGCTTTATTTGAGGAACGATAACAATGAGAAACGTTAGCCGCATCACTACTATAGCCCTGCTCGCAATAGCACTCTCTGCCTGCAGCGTGTTCGCTCCACGCACCGTCTGGATTGACGTGCGCTCTATGGATGAATACAACGAAGACCATATCGAAGACATACAGCTCATTCCCCACACTGAAATCGCAGCACGGATTAGTGACCTTGGTTTGGACAAGTCCACGCCTATCAAGCTGTTCTGCCGTAGCGGTGTTAGAGCTGGTATCGCCCAAACAACCCTGCAAGACTTGGGTTACACAAATGTCGAAAATGTAGGCGGAATCGCTGATGCCAGGGTGGTTTTAAACCAGTAGCTACCCCCCTATACATAAAGAAGTAAAAAGGCCGCAAGGGCTTAAAACCTTGCGGTCTTTTTATTGGATTCGCGAGCTGCCGCGCAGAACTGAGACTCGCGCATGCCAGCAAGTGATAGTGTAAATTCTCGCCAGACGTGGCAAACTCTGATACAGAAATTTTAAACAAACGCCGCCTATGCGGTAGGAGTCACTCATGAACCTTTCGAAAAAAGCCCTACTAGGCCTGCTCACCGCTTGCACTCTCGCGATGACAGCTGGACTGGTCAACGCGGCTGACGCCAATGTCGCGGCAGCTCTGGCACATGCCGATCGCCCCAGTGCCGACGCCGACGCCGATGATAGACGCAAGCCGACGCTAGTGTTGGCATTCGCAGGACTGCAGACAGGCATGGATGTATTGGAACTGGAAGCAGGCGGCGGCTACTACACAGAAATTCTTAGCCGCGCGGTAGGCCGCAATGGCAGTGTAATCTTACAGCACGCTCCCGGCCTAATGGGATTCGTAGGCGACGGCATCGATGTGCGCACCGCAAACAATCGTCTGGCAAATGTTACCGTTAGCATTACCAACTTCGACGAGCTTGATGCTGCAGATAATTCGATCGACATGGTGACCTGGATTCAGGGACCACACGAACTCGGTTTCGAACCCGATGGTGTGAGCCTGGGCGACGCCACTGGCGCCTTTAGTGAGATCGCAAGAGTATTAAAACCCGGCGGTCTATTCCTCTCTTCCGACCACCAGGCTGCTGCTGGCACCGGACTCGAAGCCGGCGGAACGGCCCACCGTATACAGGAAAGTTGGGTAACGCAGATGGCGGAGCAGGCGGGGCTGAGCGTCGTTGCCTCTTCCGACATATTGAAGAATCCGGACGACCCCTTGAATAACAGTGTTTTCGCGCCTTCTATACGCGGCAATACCAGCCAATTTCTGACTCTCTACGTAAAATAGAAAACCTAGTCTGCTATTAATGATGCCAACACGCGGCGCTGACCCTCAAAAGGTCGGCGTCCGTGCATTACCAGGAAGTTATCCACCAGGGCAACGTCTCCAGTCTGCCAGGGAATATCGAAGCTAAGCTCATCCCCAAGTGCTATTGCCTCAGCCATAGCCTCAGCACTGATCTGCGAGTTGTCGCCGAAACGAATAGATTTCTCAGCAGCGTTACGCGTGTCACTCCAGCCACGAAATGCCGCTATGAGCTGATTAAAGAACACCTTCCTTCCGCTACTTGTCTCTCGAATCGCCGGCAGCACTGGTGTAGTAACGCGCAGGCTATCTTGCTCTAACCACAGCCACTCGTAGCCCAGTTTCCGCAGCTTATCCTCGGCAGCGGTCTTGTCGTCGGTACTCAGCGTGCTGCGCCAACTGCGCCCCTGTCCCGACTCAGGGTCATCCAGGCCCGGCATCACATTGGAATAGCGCACGCCCTTCTCTGCACAATCTGCCACAAAGCGAGGCGCCTGTTTTTCTAACTCCTGCAACAAAATATCGGAACGGCACAGCGGCGTTGCTCCACCACTGCTGGCTGCTTGTTCACAATAGAAGAACAGTTTTGAGGGATAGATTGGTGTCTGCGCCATCTCATGATGCAGATAGATAGAAACAGAAGCCGGCGCCTCATTGGCGGTAAACACGCGCTCGGTTCGATTGCGACGAACGGCATTGGATAACGACTCGGCATAGGTAAAATTCTTGAGACCGAAACTGCGAATCACACTATCGAAATCGACATCGGAATTAACCGGCAAGCCCCTAAAAAGAATTGCGCCATGTTGAGACAATTGCTCTAACAATCGTCCCTTGTTCTCCCGTATCCACTCGTGAACATCGGCCAGCTCCAGACCTTGCTCTTTTGCGGCGTAGGCGAGTGGGAAGATATCGCTATATTGCTGCTGCCGCTTCAGTGTGATTTCTTCTATTGGCAATGCATTCATTGTTAGTCAGTCGCAGTGTTGTTAATCGGCACATCGATAAGCATAGAGCCACTAGTCATAAATAGGATAGAAAGTATTAAACGCCAGATCGCAGAAAACGCCGGGATCATTGAAGCGTCTATTCTGATTCAGTGCCGAGATAGCCGCCATCTCTTCATCACTAAGCTCGAAATCGAACAAGGCAAGATTCTCTTTGAGACGATCGGGATTGATGGTTTTCGGAATCACCGCGGTGTTGCGCTGAATACCCCAACGCAGAACAATCTGTGCCGGACTGCGCTGTAGCCGCTGCGCCGCGGCAATGACTGCCTGCTGTTGTAACACCGATTCATTTTCACTGGCCATGTCTAGCGACACATAGGAAAGAGCGCCCAGGGGAGAAAAAGCCGTTACTGCTATTGAGTAGGCCTGTGCCGCGCGAATAAGACTGTCTTGCGTTAGATACGGGTGTGACTCTATCTGCAACATGGCCGGCTTTATCTCGGCATAGGCCATCAGATCATGAAGCAGGCCACTATTATAGTTACAGACACCGATATTCTTCACCAAGCCTTTCTCCTGCAGCGCCTCCATGGCTTTCCAGGTATCACTCAGGGGCACCGGATCTATCTGCATCTTCGGTTGGGCGGCAGAGGGGTCGAAGAACCATTCCGGTGGGTAGCGCGTTTCAAAATCTACAAATTGCAGAGAAATAGGAAAGTGAATCAGATACAGATCCAGATATTCTACGCCTAGATCTTGCAGAGTTTTGCGGCACGCAGCCTCCACGTGCTCAGGATTATGATAGGTGTTCCAGAGCTTTGAGGTTATCCAAAGATCCTCTCGAGAACACAAGCCCTTAGTCAAAGCCTGGGCTATTCCCGCACCAACCTCAAGCTCATTGCCATAATCGGCTGCGCTATCCAGATGCCTATAGCCTATCTCTATGGCGTTGCACACCACCTGGGCAGTCTGCTGGGAATCTATCTTCCACAGTCCCAGGCCTACCGCTGGCATTGCCTTATCAGCTACGTCTATCGTTGATGTCATGCGCTCTTCCAACTCCAAATATTCTCTAGTTGTATAACAACTGCTACGAATCGAGCGCAGCAGTCAAATTATGTTGTTCGATAAAATTAGCTATATCGATCGCCCCACCTGTAGCGATCGATTCCTGCGCGGCGCTTGCGACAATCATCGCCCATAGACCCTGCAAGGGTGTTGCGCTGTCTACCGCCTCCCCTTCCAGTCGATCGAGGAATGCAATGTGCTCATAGTAGGTCGCACCATGATGTCCAGACTGTTCTATCGCCGCCGGATAACTCAGCTTAGTAGAGCGCGAGGCGCCCTGCTCGCCGAGATAGACGGAGACTGAAGTATCCGGCGATTTCAATTGTTGCAGGTCTACCCTCTCATAAGCCAACAACCTACCCTCGGTGCCGCTGACTACTAGCTCTTCATAGAAATCGGGGCAGAACATATTAAGAGTAAAACTAGCACGCACACCATTGCTGTAATCGATCGTCACGAAGCCATGATCGTCGATGTCGGACTTCTTTCCTTCTCTCTCGAAATCCAGAAAATTGACCGCCTGACCACCGCTGGCATACACGCGCCGGGGCTTCGCGTCCGCGAGCAGATTGATCAGATCGAAATAGTGGCAACACTTTTCGACCAGGGTGCCCCCGCTGTATTCATTAAATTTATTCCACTGCCCTACCTTATCCAGAAACGGCGGCCGATACTCGCTCATGCTTATAGTCTTTATAGCACCCAGGGATTTTCTCTCCAGCGCTTCCTGAAAAGCCTCCACATACTGTGCCTTATAGCGATACTGCAGCCCTATCTGAATAAACTCGGCGTAATCATTTCCCTGCTCTACGATTCGTGCCGCATCGGCTAGTGTGGTCGCCATCGGCTTCTCAAGAAAGATTGGCTTGCCCGACTCAAGCGCCACCTGCAAGACATCGAAATGCGTGAAATTTGGCGTGCAGATAAATATCGCGTCTACGGCCGGGTCCATGCAGGCCGATTTCAGATCGGCATAACGCATGGGGGTATCTGCCGAATAATTCCTGTAGGCCGACTCGGCCGCATCCATGCTCTGCTCGCTGGTATCGAAGATGCCATGCACGCTTGCACGACCCAGGGTCGCCGCCACACGCATATGTTCCTGTCCGATGGTTCCGGTTCCTATAACAACCAGCTTATGGATTGGAGCATCGACTCGATACAGGTACTTATCCGACTCCGGGATATGCTGCTGATTAACAGCGGTCTCGAACGAACGTAGTCTTGGCTTTTTAGAATCAGTCATCTTTTCAAATATCTTCGCTTAGTGTGTCTGGCTTGGCGCCCCTACCTGCCCCCATTAACACCAGGGCCGGCGTATCATGACGCGCAATCCACCACCAGACAAGCGCATTGAGCACAATCAGCAGGCTAAGCAGCGGCCAGAAAGCGGCGCTTAGCCCATCAACCAGACCAACTGGTGAGAAAAGCAGATACAGAGCAATAACACAGGACATTAAGGTAGTGGCACAGGGAATCGCGAAACGCCAGGGGCGCATGTCTACCTTGTTGTGTGCGGCATAACTCCATGCCTGGGCTCGCGGATAGAAATGTCCTACCGCCAACATGATACCCACCTCGGCGATAAACAGAATGGCATACAGATGTAAGAAGTGAATACCTAGCAGATCGTTGAAAGCAAACTGAAAGAGACCATAGGCGATAATGTGAAACACGATAACAATCTTCGGTCCCAACGCGGGCACTCTCTTTGTAAACAGCCCAACGACTACGATAGCGATGACAGGAATATTGTAGAAGCCGGTAAAGATTCGAATAATCTGCCAAAGCCCTTCCGGTGCGAACTGTAATAGGGGCGCCACTATGAATGAGAACAAGGCAATAACGATACTGGCGATCTTGGCGACACGCAGCAAATGCGCATCCGTTAGCGGCTCTTTCTTCATCGGCGCGTAGACATCGAGGCAGAAAAGAGTCGCCGCACTATTGAGCAGTGAATTGAAGGAACTGAACACCGCACCTAAAAGCACTGCCAGAAAGAAGCCGGTGGCATAGACTGGCAGCACGTCTCGAATCAATTGCGGATAGGCAAGGTCGATAGTCGCCAGGCCATCGCCGTACATGTGAAACGCGATCACACCGGGAATCATCATCATGAAGGGCACCAGCACCTTGAAGAAGCCAGAGAACAACACACCCTTCTGCCCCTCGGCGAGGTTCTTCGCCCCTAGCGTGCGCTGAATAACATACTGATTTGTACACCAGTAGAATAGATTCGCGAATAGCATGCCGGTGAACAGGGTGGCGAAGGGAGTTGGATCCGACGAGGAGCCGATAGCATTGAGCTTCTGCGTCTCGGTGCTGGTGATAATACTGAGACCCTCGCCGACACTGCCATCACCCAGCGCAGACAGACCGAGAAGCGGAACCGCTATACCTATTACGAGTAGGCCGGCGCCATTGAGAGTATCGGAAATAGCAACCGCACGCAGCCCACCGAAAACCGCATACACGGCGCCTACGCAGCCGATGCAGATGATCGTTAACACCAGCGCCTGGCTATAAGGGATATCGAAGAGTGCGGGAACGTCGAACAGCTGTAAGACAGCGATCGAGCCGGAGTATAGGACCGATGGGATAGTGACCAAGCCATAGCCAACCATGAACAAAATGACCGACATGCGGCGCACCCCGTCGTCGAATCTGTCATTCAAGAACTCCGGCAGGGTAGTAAAGGCACCAGCGAGGTAGCGCGGCAGGAAGATAAAGGCCATGCAGATAGTCGCGACGGCAGCTGTCACTTCCCATGCCATACTGCTCATATTGAAGCCGTAGGCGGAGCCATTTAGTCCAATAAGCTGCTCGGCAGACAGGTTCGTAAGCAACATGGACCCAGCGATGAAGATCGCGCTAAGCCCCCTTCCCGCCAGAAAGTATCCGTCTCTTGTGCTGACCTCACCACGGGTCTTGCTATAGGAAACCCAGGCCACCAATCCCATAAAGAACACGCAGCTGAGAATGGTGAGAACGATATCGTTATTGGTCACAGCTAGTGGAGCCTTGTTGCATTCGCTAGAAGAGAGAGCAGTCTAACAAGTGCCAACTCGGCTGCCAATGCTACGGGGGCGTCTGTGCTAATTAGAGCGCAACCGGGGACGCAGATATTCGATGGCTGCATTGACCGACTCGCCGTCAACATCGACCAGCCTATTCGCCTGGCGCATCGCCACATCGGAAATGCGATCGATTATCGAATCCACAGCCTGCACAAAAGCCGGATTGGCCGCCGCCGCATCCGAGGCTAATAGCATGGCATCATAGGCGAGCAAGGCATTGCGCGGATCTTCCAGTAACACAAGATCGAAGGCTGCAACACGCCCGTCTGTAGTATAGGCACTAATCAGGTCAACCTGCCCCTCAACCACAGCGGTGTACATCAGCGAAGGGTCGAAGGTGAGCTTGTTGGAGAAATCCATGTTGTACAGGTCACGCAGGCGAAGCCACTCCGAGCGGCCGAAGAATTCCAGGTCGGCCCCCGCCGACAACCCGCCTGCAAGCGGCACCAAATCTTCGATCGATGCGATGCCTAACTCTTCGGCGCGATCGCGTCGCATCGCCAACGCGTAGCGATTCTGAAAGCCGGTGAAGCCCAGCGTGACCACGCCCTGCCGCTCCAGATAGTCTATAACGCCAGTTCTAATTGCCTCTCTGCCAGGATTGCCTTGTTGATTCATATAGCTCGACCAGATCGTACCGGTGTACTCAACATACAGATCGACAGTACCGTTACTCACCGCTTCGAATACGACATCCGATCCCAGGCCAAGACGCTGCTCAACCTTGAAACCCGCTTCCTCTAGTTCAGCCGCTAACAGACCTACCATGATGTACTGCTCGGTAAAGGGCTTCCCCGCCACGATAAAGTCTGCCCGCGGCTGTGGCAGCAAGCCATAGAGAACGATACATATAATCACTGCTATGGCGGTATAGACACTGCGCCGAATAGATCTTAGCCTTGCGGAATCCACCGCCTCATTGCGTTTCTCCAACAGCCACTGTATCGCAGCAATCAGACCATCCAGACCCACCGCCAACGCTGCAGAGGCCAAGCTGCCTACCGTAACCGCCACCAGATTACGCGTCTGAATACCGGTAAAAATGTAGTTACCGAAACTGGTCGCGCCAACCAGGGTAGACAGGGTCGCCAAGCCCACTGTCCAAACCATGGCGGTGCGTATGCCGGCAACAATTACTGGCATCGCCAGTGGCAACTTCACCTCACGCAAAATCTGATGCGGCGACATGCCTATGCCCCTGGCCGCCTCGACTACCGAGGCTGAGACCGACTCCAGGCCAGTAACTGTGTTGCGCACTATCGGCAACATGGAATACAGAGTAAGCGCGATGAACGCT